>JACCEE011930329.1_pt1 | contig 21127 bp, 17 predicted proteins | sample 7449931 | NCBI WGS metagenome assembly JACCEE01 (sample SAMN15323457, study PRJNA562643) | freshwater metagenome | isolation source: river surface water | place: USA:Blue River Watershed | collected 2017-08-19 | reverse complement strand
TTGTTTAGGTTGTTGTGAAGTTGGTGATTCATTTATATTTTCGTTGTTTCCTTCCATAATAGCGGATAAATCTGCGTCTAAATCTTGTAATGGATTAAATTCAAATTGTCTAACTATTGGTGATGTATTAGTTGAAAAAGATTCTGATATTTCAGTCATACTTTTATTACCTTCTAATTTAGTTAGTTCTGATAATTCAGCTAATATTTCTTCTGTATCCACTTGCTGAGGCATTTCATCTGGATATACTGCAATATCATCATAATTTGCAATAAATTCTTCCATAATCATTTTATAAAATCTAAATTGATAAAGTGAGTATTTATTACTGTAATATTGTTTAAAAATTTGATTTACAAATTTTTTTATCTCATTTATAATTTTATCAGGAGAAACATCTATATCTTCAAATACAATTGTTTTTATATATTTAACATAATCATAATCAAAATCAGCAACATCATCTATGGTTAACATATACTTTTTTAATTTTGGTTTTGTTTTTTTCAAATTAGAATCTATTATGATTTTATTAAACTCATTGATTTCATTTAATAAATCAGTATTAGAAACACTTTTACCTAATGTTTCAGGTAATTTTAATGTATTGGTTAATACTTCTTTTAATAAATATTCATTTAATTCAATTTTATAACTATTTTTGAATATAGAGATAAAATCATTTGTAATTAAATTATATGACTTCTCAAATATTTTTTCATAAATAACATCAAAATATAATTCGCTTAATACAGAATCATTTTTTGTAATATCTCTACGAGTCTTCGCAACACCACCTTTCATTACATCTCTTTTGGTAACTTTATTAAAATATTTTTTGAATAATTTGATATATGTGTTTGAACCATAAATTAGGCTTAATTCTTTATCTGTTGTATAACTCATCACAAATTTACAAAACTTATCTCCATAAATTTGGTCAATCTCAGTTCTATCATATTTTTGAATTTCAGTTATGTATTTGTCTATTTCAGAATTTGTACCACTTAATATAGTTGTACTTAATACAGTTGGTAATTCATAATCTGAACCATTATAAGAAAATGATTTTTTGTTATTAGAAAACAATTGAAAAAAACGTTGAATCAATGTAAGTTGCCCTTTTAAAGTAATGGTCGTATGTTTATTATCTGGGTCAAATTGATTCATTATATCTTTCATCATATCTATGATTTTTTTAAGACATTTTGATAAAAGTTTTAAATTCACTATAACCGCTTTATCCACAATCAATACAATGTTTGGAACATTTACTAATGGAATCTCAATAGGTGGTTTTTTTATTTTTAAAAAATCGTCTATTGTACTTTTAAATCTCACCATAGAATCTAAATAGGGTTGACAATCCTTCTTAACTAATGCTTTATAATTTGACGCATTCGTATCTTCTTTGATATAATAATAATTTAAATATTTTTTATTTCCACCCTTAGTAGAACCTGATTTTTCACTAAATACAAAATTAGCTTCAGATAATAAACAATTAAAAGTAAATCCTCTATCATTTGTTAAACATATGATCGCACCTGATTTATTTTGATTCTGTGTTATGAAAAAAGATTGTAATGTATCGCCTAATTCTTTTGCCCATAAATACATATCAATCTCTTTTTTATTTGTTGACTTTGTAATTTTATCATTTTTTTTAGAATTTCCAGAACTATAAGTATATGGATTAGTTGGCATAAAATCTAATCCAAAGAATTTAAATGAATTAAAATCAGTACTTGATTTTCCTGTATGTGTTTTACCAGTTTCTATCGAAGATTCTAATGTTGTCTTATTTATACTACTTAAACCAACTTTCTTTAAAAAATCATCATCCATACTTACAATTTCACCTAAAAACATATTTTGAGGTGATGTATGTGGGTCAAATAAAGATGCTCTTGTATAAAACATTCGTTTTTTCTTATCAAATGTATCTTTCTTGGTTGGTCCTAATAAGTATTTTATATCAGCATTAGTAGCATCATATATCATTCCGTCTATACTTTCGACTTGTTTTTCTACATTATCTATCTCGGTTTGAGTTGGTGTTCCTCCTATGTTTAATGTAATACAATACTTATTTAATAAACTATCTTCGATTTTAATTGCAAAACTTAAAAAAGCACCTTTTGTAGTTAAATTCAATCGATTTAAAAAATCACTAAACATAAATTTAACAGACCCTGTTGAACTAGCGTCGGAATAATTATTAAACATTTCTATTAAATAATCTAACTGAGGTTTATTATTTATTTTATCATTTGCTTTTAAAGAAACATCCAAATCTTTTAATATATCACATAATCTTAATAGGTAAATACTATATATTGATTCGGTTACTTCATCTGGCGTTGGATTTGTTTTAATAATTATTTCACCAGTTTGTTTTACAAGGTCTAATTTCAATAACCTATATTTTGTTGTCATATATAAATTTATAATATTTTGAATTTGGAAAAAAGTAATTAAATGACTGTAAATTTTCATCTAAATCATCTATAAATATAATTTCACTCACTCCATCCAAGTCTATATATTTACTTATGTATTCTCCTTTTGATATTTTATTATTTGTATAATGAATTGGATATTGATTTGGATTAATAAAAATACTAAATAAATCTGATTTCGTCATTTCATCGCTTTTTATGTTTCTTGCTGTTAAAAAAATGAAATTACTAGATAAATCTTTTATTTTTTGAGTTAATTGAAAGAATCCTTTCACATCTGTATGGTGTGGTTTATTGTTCATTTTATGTGTATTGTACAACAATGTTGTAATATCTATTAACTCATTCGGTGTAAAATCTTCAACAAATGCATCTATTAATTTATTATGAAAATAATATACACTTCTTTGAAAATGAATCACTGTTTCATCAATATCGCAAATGATTAATGTATTTGGTTTTGTGATTTGAATGGATTCAAATGAATTTATTACTTGATAATTTTGATTAGAAATATTATTAGAATTATTAGAATTATTAGAATTATTAGAATTATTAGAATTATTATTAAACATAATATAATAATTTAAAATATAATATTGGAAATAATTTAAAAATATTAATACAGGTTATAATAATATTATAATATGTATTTTGAATATATTTGGATTGATAATAATGGAAAAACAAGAAGTAAAACAATGGTTTTAAATACAAATACAGAAGATGTTTTAGATTTGGAATCTTTTGATTTGAATCAATTACCTGTTTGGAATTATGATGGTTCTTCAACTGGACAAGCCATTGGTAAAAATACTGAAATCAATTTATACCCAATTAAAATCGTTCGCGACCCGCTAAGAAAAAATAATGATGGTGGTAATGGTGGTGTTTTCAGTTATTTAGTTCTTTGTGATATTGACAAAAAATATAGTACAAGAACGAATCCTGCTATTATTTTTGAAAAATTAGAAGATTATGATTTCTGGTTTGGATTAGAACAAGAATACTTTATTTTATATGGAAATGTTTCACTCGATAAAAAACAAGGTAATTATTATTGTGGTGTTGGTGGTCGTGACCCAATCGAGAGAATCATTGCGGAAGAACATATGAGTGCGTGTATTTATTCTGGATTAAATATATCTGGAATTAATGCCGAGGTGGCAAATGGTCAATGGGAATTTCAAGTAGGTATTGCCAGAGGAATTGATGCTGCGGATCAATTGTACATCGCACGCTATTTATTAGAGAGAATCTCCGAGAAACATAACCGTGAAATATCTTATATTCCTAAATTAGATTCTAAAACAAATGGTTCTGGGTGTCACGTAAATGTAAGTACTTCGGATACAAGAGGTGAAAATGGGTTAGATCATATTTATACTTATTTAAATAAACTGGCTAGAATGCATCCTGTGCATATTCAACGTTTTGGAGAAAACAATCGATTAAGATTAACTGGTCGTCACGAAACATCCGATTATGATACATTTTCTTGGGGTGTTGGAACACGCGATACATCCATTCGTATTGGAAATAAAACAAATCAAGAACAAAAAGGATATTTTGAAGATCGTCGTCCTGCAGCGAATATGAATCCTTATATTGTTCTTTCTCTCATTGCGGATTGCTGTTGTAAATGAGTGTTAGTTTGTGTTTGATTTTTATACATAAATCTTGGATAATGATATACATATTCTAAACCTAAATGAGCTATTCCGTGTATTCCAATTGCGATAGAAAACAACAAGATTAGTTTTTGTTGTTTTCCTTTATTTTTTGTAAAAAGTAATAAAATTGCTATAAATATTAATATACCACTTATTGCGTTCGCTAACATCGACGGAAACATCATATTTTTATTTATGTATATTTATTTTTATTCAAATTATTTCTTTGTTCTTTTTTGTTTTTTAGATTCTTTTGATTTTTTAGATTTTTTTTGCTTTTTTAATATTCTTTTTAATCTTCTAATTGTTCTTTTCTTTATTCTTCTTATTGCTCCTAAATTAATATTATGACTTTTTATACTTTGCTTTGATCTGGTTCTTACAGATTTTGTTTTTACTGTATTCAATAATGATACTGGTGATTTTGTTCTAAGACTACTTATATTTGGTATTATTGTTCCTACAGAATGATGAGAACCTTCGTTATTGGTAGAATATGGTAAGGTTGTTGCAACAGAATGATGAGAACCTTCGTTATTGGTAGAATATGGTAAGGTTGTCGCGACAGAATGATGCGAACTTTGTGAAATTTGAGAACTCGGTGAATTATTTGAACCCACTTCTCTAGCAGCTTGTTTTAAATTTTCTATTTTATCTAGGTCCCAATTTGATGGAGCCGTTGGATAAACTCCATATCTATTTGCGTGATTTCTAAAATATCTTATCTTTCTTCTTCTTTCTTTTGCCATATTTGATTTAGTTTCTTTTACCATTTATTATATAACTTATACAAATAATATATTCTATATTCTATTTGTCTAATCATTTAATTTACGTATCATTATAACTGTTCCAAGTTCTTTTTGTTGTTCTATCTCATAGATCATTCCTAAATGATTCAATAAATGAACAAAGGTTTCTTGAAACAATGGATTAAAAAACTTAGATAATACACATATACCATTTGGTTTTAACATCGAATATAATTTTAAAATCAAATCTTTGATAATATCATTTAATTCTTCCGTGGTGGATAAACGCAGTATTTCTCTCAATTCTATTACTTCCTTTGAATTATATGTTTTTGCAAATATATCTGAAATATCTAGTGTTTGAAGTACATACCAAATTCCTCCGCAATCTATTAAATAGATTTGCGAATAAGTATTTTTATGTTCTTTTACAAAAGTATTATCGAATATATCTTGTTGATAAGTTCCGCCGGGTAATAAATCTATGGTATGAATAATAGGTTCATTTATTTTCTCTCTTTGAATTAACTTCTCCATTTCATTTCCCCAAAAATGTTTTGTGATTAATTCGCCATTATTATAATGAATCAAACGTGGATGTGCACCGATTAAAATAAGAGACATTTTTATTAATTTTATTCTTGTTGTTTCTTGTTGGATTATTTTTATATTTATTTTTTTCTTGTAATTTAAAAATTAAAATTGAATTCGAAATAATAATCAATGTTTTTATTATTTCAAATCTATTTCAAAACAAAAAATGTCACTGATGTCATTAGTAGCTTATACTTATACAGATTATTGGTTAACAAAAGGAAACACTCAAACTTATTATCCTAATTATGGTTATGTTGGTAGTGGTTTCTCATCGGTTTGTTATACTGAGTATGAATATAATGAACAAATTAACAAAAATCGTAATAAAATAAAGTTTAATTGTAATAATCAAAATTTAAAAAAACTACCTTTGGGGCGTTATGAAATGGAAAATAAATTAGATGTATTAGTATGTGAGTATAATATGATTACTCAAATACCACTCATATCGAATTTAAAAGAATTATTTTGTAGTGATAATCAATTAACTAAGATTCCTTCCTTACCTTTATTAGAAATATTAAATTGTAGTAATAATCCAATTAAAAAAATTCCAGTCTTACCTAATCTAATTATGTTGTACTGTTCAAATACACATATTAAAATCATTCCCTTCTTACCTACTTTAGAATTACTTGATTGTCGTAATAATTCTATTACAAAAATTCCTTTGTTACCTAATTTAAAAGAGTTATGTTGTGGTAATAATAAATTAACAACATTGCCTTGTTTTCCTATTTTGGAAAAATTAAATTGTGAAATGAATCAATTGATTGAATTACCTTTATTACCTAAGATACAAAAGTTATTATGTTTCAAGAATGAAATTAAAAAAATTCCATATTTAACTACTTTAAAAATTTTAAATTGTGATCAAAATAATATTGTTATTATTCCGTTATTACCGAATTTGGTTGAATTAAATTGTAGAATCAATTTAATTAAACATATTTATTCCTATCCGAATTTGACTGAATTAAATTGTGAATCCAATCAAATTGAAATTATTCCTTCTTTACCAAAATTAACAAAATTCATTTGTATTTCAAATAGAATCAAAAGAATTCCGTTATTACCTAATTTAACATATTTAGATTGTCGTAATAATTTTATTACAGATATTTCTTCATTACCTAATCTAGAAGGCTTATTTTGTTGTTGTAATAAATTAAAATATATACCTCCTATGCCTAATATGCATAGATTATGGTGTAGTAATAATGAAATTATAAAAATACATTTCTCAACCACGTGGTTATATGATATGATGTGTGATAATAATCCTATTAATTTTGTTATTAATAATAGATATCAAAAATTAATTATTTTGAATCGTTTTATTCGATTATGTTTTATTTTAAAATGTAAAAAACGTTTGTTGAATTTTCTCTGGGATAAAGTAAGACGTCCTAAGATTGAAGCAATGTATCATCCAGATAATTTACGTAAATTGATTGAAGAAAATATAGTCAATAATGAAAATGAATTTGAAAATGACTGGGAAAGTGCAGTTGAAAATTTGGGAATAAGTTATTTATGATTAACTATAACTATATTATTACAAGAATACATTTAAAAAACAATCTTATGTTAATATATCAGACTTACAATGGAACGTGATTATGCATTGGTAAATGATACACTTGTTCATATTCGCGATTATCATAAGTCTAATGGAAAATTTAATGGAAAATCTAATGGTGAATGTTGTTGTGTTGAATACGGTCATAAATTAATTCCAATTCAAGGAAAAAACAAATGGTATTATCGTCATCTTGTTTCTAAAGATATTCTTCAACATAAAAAAGATATTTGTAAAAAAGAATGGACACAATACGGCCTACCTTCTTTCGTTTTTCAATTTGATTATATTTCTAGAGAAAATGTAAATTTTTTATTGGAAAATAATCCCAGTTTTATTTGGATGATTTATATCGAAAATGACGTTCGTGTAAAAAAAAACAATAAACATACTTATCTAGAATTTATTAATAATCATTGGAAATATGAAAGTTTTATCAATTGTCCTTTTATCTATTTACAAATTAAAAATAAAATCTATTGTATTTGTCCTGCATTAGTTAAAAGTCATATGATTGATGTGGTAGAGCCTATTTCAAAATATTATTTTGTTCGTCTTCTAAAAAAAGGTATTCAATTGGATTATGAACCTATTCCACAATCTACTCTTTATATTAAACAACAAGGCGCGGGAAATGGTAAAACATTCGGTATCATTCAAATGTTACAACATCCTGCGTTTTTACATTATAAAAGGTTTGTGTTTGTTTCCAAACAACATTCAGCTCGCGCTATTATTCACGCGGAATTTCTTGGGCAATTTAATGCTGGATTACTTCGGATTACTAATGTTGTCGATAAAGAAATGAATAAAAAATATATCATTCATTATAGAAATCATCTTGGTGAAGATTGTTCTCTCATTATTGCGACCATTGATTCTTTTATGTATTCCATTGGAAATAAAGACAATAAAAATACAGTGGATTATTTTGAATCTATTGTGAAATCTATCATTGATGATTCTTTTATTAATTGTGATGCGTCGGGTGTAATTCAATTCACAGATGTAAAACCCAAGTTAAACAGAGAAACAATGTTATTCATTGATGAGACTCAAGACTTATCACCTTTTTATGCGGATGCTATTTTAAAATTAATGGATGAAAAATATGTTGATGCTTATATTGTTGGCGACAAACTACAAAGTTTGGTGAATGAGAGAAATGCCTTTACTCGATTTATTGAATGCGACTTTCCAAACAAATTGATGGATATTCCTGCAAATATTTGTCGGCGTTTCTCTCATCCGAAGTTGATTGAATTTGTGAATTATATGGTTCCTTTTGAAAAACACGGATTGATTCCTATTACTCCTTTCTCTGAAAAAAATGATAGAGAAATTGCGTTGGGGTTTATTTGTGATACTTCCGTTTCTAAAGAAAGTAATGAAAATAATGATTTGATTGAATTAATAATGAAAGAATACAACAGAGAAGTATCCACTTATCATTATGTTCCTGAGAATTTTTTAATTGTTACTCCATTTGTTTCTGTTAATCCTTTGGTAAGTGAATTAGATATGGCTATCAATGAATATTGGAAACATAAAATGGAAGATTCTGAATATATTTTACAACTTAATAAAAATAAGAACGAATATAAAAATGAATATTGGATTTCAAAATTAAAAGAGAGAAATAAAGAGAGAAATAATAAAAAAGAAGAAAAAGAAATAGAAAATGAAAAGGAAACAGAAGAAAAAGAAGAAACAGATGAAGAATACATTCGTTATTCTATCTTTCATAAATCCGAGGAAGGTACCACGATTTCTCTCGATGAATCTAACCACGCAACTCGCATCGTTTCGATTCACTCCTCCAAAGGTGATGGTCGTGAAGTGGTTTTTGTGGTTGGTTTAAAAGAAAGTTCGTTGAAAATTTATGCGGGGCACGTGGATAGTTTAATCTATGATTCTCTGTTACACGTTGCGATTACTCGTATGAAAAAAAGTATGTATGTGGTTTATAATCCAAAAGATGAAATTGGAAGACGTATTCAAACATATCGTCAATTAAATGATGATTTTTTTGACTGTGAAGGAATATATGATTTCAAAATTAAACCAGAACTAAGTTTAAATTCATTGTTACAATTTGATAAAAAAGTGTTTGTAAATTTATATGATCATATTCCTTGTGATATGGTAGGTGAATTTGGTTGTGAAAAGGATAATAGTTTTTTTAATATTCGTTATTATGCTATGTTAATGAAATCTTGTTTATCCTTTTTAAAATATGGTTCTGATATTGTAAAACAACAATTGTATGTTCGTATTATGAAATCTTGTAAAAGTTCATTGGTCATTTGTGATAACTGGCGAAAGTATAATCTTTTATTGAATCAGGTAACACCGCGATTTATTGATGGTAAATATGAAAAAGAAATGGATTGTATTCCTTTGGTGAAACTAAAAGGTATTCTTGATTTGCAATATTTCTCTGTTTTGTATGATACCATTCAACATATTCAACAGAAATTATTAGAACATCGTTTTGATTTATGTCCTTTTGAATTGGTGGTTTTGTATTATATGGAACAAGTTTATAACCAAGGAGAGAATACAGAGATTACGATGAATGAACTTTATAACATTGTAGATATTTTTAGCAAATCTTTCTCTGGATTTTCCAAGGGACACGGACGTTGTTTATGCCGTAAATGTTTTGGAGAATGTTCTAGTTCTAAAAAAAATATATTAACTTTCTTTCATAATGATTTGATGTTGATAGATAATTGGTGTAAAGATATTCAAGAAGAATACAAAGGAATACAATGGAATATTAATCATACCGTTATGATGAAGGTAGGTTCTGATATTAAACTTTCTACCAAATGTTCTCTCATTGGTTATACAGAGAATTCGGTTGTCATTTGTTATGTGAAACCTTGGATGAATGAATTGGATATGAAAATAAGAAGTTTATTGGATTCTTTTATTGTTTTCAATGTATCGGATGAAAATGAAAAAAATAAAATAAAATATTCTGGAAAGTCGATTGTTTGTAAATTCATTTCTCTATCTGGTGTGGTTACCATTGTTTGGAATAATCTTGCTGAAGTTATGAGTGAGATAGTTGGTAGAATATTGAGAGAAAGTTTGGTGAGTTATTATTTATTTCAAAGTAAACCTATTTATCCTTTTTATAAATATTGTGTGGAAAATGAAAAAGATATTATGAATGAATATCGTAAGTTTGGTGATAAGAATGCGGAATATATTTCGAAGTTTATTGAAAAAGAATGTATTGAATGTATTGAACTTATTGAAGAAATGAATGAGGATATAAAAGAAAAAGATTTTATGGAAAAGTTAGAAAAATGTTTAATGAAAGAAATAATGCCATAATATATTATATGGAATTATCAAGTAAAATAAGTAAAATAAGTAAAATAAATGATAAATATATTCGAAATGTTATGGAAAAAAATTTAGTATTGATATTAGATAAATTATATGAATTATCATCGATTTCATTACATAAAGATAGAAATATTATACTTGACGCGATAGAAATGAAAGTAGATATGATTTTTAAAAGAATAAAAATAAGAACAATAAGTTCTGGAAATAGGTCTAGATCGAGGTCTAGTTCGAGGTCTAGATCAACATCAAGACATACACTTACTTCAACTATTGGCGGAGGTGGGTTTGTTATGAATGATACAACAATCGCCATAATCAAATTGACATTGTCTTATATGATTTTATGTTTATTTTGTTCAATACCTTTTTTTTATGGAATGAAATCTAGTTTTTTAGAAAGTAAAGTATGTGTAAGTATGAACAAAAATATTATTCCAGTTGCTTTAGACAAAAGTAGTGTATCCGATGAAGCAAAATTAATATTTATGGAAATTTATGCTCCACTTATAGAAAAAAAAATTGGTACAAATAAGCTATGTGGATTAAGTTTATATGAGATATGGACTATTATATTTAACTTAAAAACCGATAAAAAACTTATGGAATTATTTGAAGATCATTTAAAATCAAAAAAAATTAGTGAAATGATTTGTGATCCATCTTCTAGTCCTTCGTCAAAAAAAATACCAATGAATAATACTTCCTCAAAAGAAATTACAACTAGTTTTATTAGAAATACTGCGACTCTTCTTAGAAAAGAAGGAATAGTTGGTGTATATAAAAAAACTGAAAATATGTTTAAAACACAAAATCAAAAATCACAGAAACAAAAGACTCAATGTAAAATGATGATAAATCCAAATTATATTGAAGCATTAAAAGGAAAGGGGGAGTTTGAAACTATTGTTAAAAATATACATAAAACAATGGAGAATGAATTAGAAGTTACATTAAACTATGAAATGGTTGTCGCACATTTATGGTCGCAACATATGTTCTTTTTAAAAGGTATATTTTGGTTATTGAATCCAAATGTACCTGGAAGTTTACGTGCTTTTACTTACAATAAAATGTTAATGCCAACTATTAATTATACTCGTAAAAAAGGTTCTAATCTTTTTTCTTATTTAAAAAGTATGAATAGTATAAAACGTAAATCTTTTAATATGAATAGAAACGCAACTTAATATTTTTTTATAGTTTTTTATAATTTTTTTTTATAAATTTTTATTATAATTTTTTTCTTTGAAATTTTTAAATTCCCCCCCCCGAGCTAAAAAAATGTTGCGCCATTTTTACTACTTTTTATTTTCAGTAACAAAAAATAATTATAGTATTTTTATTTATTACTTAAATATATAATAAAAATATTAATAAAAAAATATAAAATAATTTTAATAAAAAAGTGGGTAATTTATATGACTGTCAAATATATTATTTATTGGTTTTATTACCATTTTATAGGTTAAAAAAATAAATATATACATTGCGCCATTTTGCGCCAAAAAAGTAGGTTAATATTGTTACTGATAATTTTATTTCATATATTTTATAATACGAGAATTGGTATTATAAAATATAATTTGATTAAATATATTTTTTGCGCCATTTTTATAAAAAAGTGGGAGAAAATATTTAAAAAATAAATTATATATAAATATATAAAATGTACTTTTGTACAGTATGTATTTATGAAACAAAAAGAAAAGACCATTATAATAAACATTGTCTCTCAAAAAAACATTTGAATAATGAAAAAATCATTCAATTGACTGTTGATGAATTTAAATGTAAAAATTGTTTAAAATGTTATAAACATAAAAGGTCTTTAACAAAACATTTAAATAATTGTGTTACAATTCTTGATATAAATCATAAAGAAGAAATGACAGATGATAAAGATGAATTAAAAGAAATGGTAAAGATATTAAATAAAAAGATTGATAAATTAAATAAAAACAAAAATAATACAATCAATATTCAAAATCAAAATATTCAACAAAACATTCAACAAAATAATCATAATAATATTCAATTATTAGCTTATAGTGATAGTGATTTATCTCATTTGAAAGACAGTGATATTAAACAATGTATTAATTTGGTATATGGTGGAATACCAAAGTTAATAGAGAAAATACATTTCAATCCATTAAAACCAGAGAATATGAATATATATATCAACAGTATCAAAGATAAATATGTTGAAGTATATGATGGAAAACAATGGAATAAAAAATTATGGAGAGATGAAAATGAATTATTGATTGAAGATAAGAAAAATATATTAGATGAATGGATTGAAGAAAATGGTGATGAAATCTTGATTCAAAAATATAAAAAATTAAAAGAGAGTATTCAAATAGAAGAATGTCGTGATGCATTAAAAGATAGAACCCGTTTATTACTATATAATAAAAAGAATGATATACCCAAACAATTGAAAATGATTGAAGAATAATTTCCTTGATGTTACATTAGGGTTACGTTATTTCAAGGGGATTTTTTTTAAATTATTAATGTTTGATATTTTTTATTAAATATTATTTTTGTTACTGAAAATAAAAAAAGGTAACCCTAAAAAAATAATTTCAAGGAGAACATAATTGTTATTAAGTATGGTAATAAGAAAAATAATAATTTATTTTTCAGTAACAATCGTTGGTAAGGACCATATTTTTTTCAAGGAATTGAGAGAGTTGAAAATTAAAAAATATATTTTTGAAATTTTATTTTGAAATTTTATTTTAAAAAATTAAATATTAAAAATTGAAACAATCAATAAGATTCATAAATACTATAAATAATCACGTAAAAAGTATACATAAATGAAAAGAATTATTTTATTTCATTTATTTCTTTTATTTGGTTTATTCCATTTTGGACGAGCTGGCCAATTTCTTCGAGGAACATTTAATTATTCTTTGAATCAAGAAAGAGAGAAAATAATCAATAATTATGTAAATCTTTATGGAAAGATAATTTATGATGATATTATGGTACAAATGAATATTCAAAAAAATCAAAATACAAAGAATTATTCATTTTATGAATTTGGTTGTATTTCTTTCTCTGAAGATATGAAAAATACAGAAATCACTTATACAAAAAATAATGATATAGATTATTCATTCAAAGTATATTCTTGTTATAGTCACTTCTTAGCATTAAGTTTATTTAAAAAAGATAGAATCAAAACATACAAAGAAAATAAAATAAATAACAAAAATAAAATAAATAACACAAATAAAACAAATAATAATGATTATATTCCAAAAAACAGTAAATATAATCATTTTAAATATTATTATTACGAAGACATAGAAATGTATTCCATTCAACCGATTGATATTCAAGATAAAATGAATATTTATCTTTTGGATCTTTTGAAAAAAATAGATATTACATTAACGATTAGTTATGAGAAATGTTGTCGAGTATATACATTTAACTGGTAATTATTATAATAGGCTAGTTATTAATATTTTTATATATTATAATGGCAAGTTTAAATGTAACAACTCCTTTATTATCACCATTGGAATTACACGAAATATTTGTAGGTTGTTGTGATATGACAGAATCTATTAAAAAGTTACATCTATCTCAAAATATATCATTATCTTATTCAGATGATATCGAAACGGTTAAACAATGTACATTAGAAAAAAATATGCAGAAATGTAGAACATTACCAAAATGTAGAACTTCTTCAAAAGGAAATTATTGTTTACCTGATTTTACGAAAATAGAATCTACAAATAATCAATTTCAATTAACAAAAGAATTACAAAATTTAAGTTTTACATTTAATTCAAAATATGATGGTAAATTATTAAAACTTGTGAAATTAATACCTTTTAAAATAAATGAAACAAAATATCCGACAGGTAAACCAAATCTTGATATCATATATGAAACCACAACAAATCGTTTTTTTATTGGAATATATCTATACAATAATATAAAATGTATATGTTTTCCATCTGGATTACTATTGAATCCAGAAGAATTTATTTATAAAAATAAAAATAATGAAATTATGACATTTTCTGAATTAATTCCTGAATTATTTGATGATGAAATTAGTAATTATTTAATTTGCGGACATAGTATGGGTGGTGCTTATTCACAATATTTATGTAGTTTAGATTGGGGAAATTATGAAAGATATAAAACTTCAAGTTATTTAATATCATCCGCGCCATTTAAATGTTTAACTGAAGAACAAGTAGAAACAATTAAAAAAAGTTTTAATAATAGATATTGGATTTATGGGTTTGCAATAAAATTCGGTAATTTAAATAGTGATACAATATATTTTTTGGATTCGTTTCTTAATGAAACAGCAAAAGATATGATTGGTAAATTATCTTTGCCATTCACTTGTATTCATCAATATATAAACATTAATCAAATAACAATACTGGATATATCTGTAGAAATAGATACACAAACATTGGATAGCTCGACACAAAATTTTCAAATAGGTGATAAAACATATACATTTAACGTACCTAGTTATTTAATACAGATAGTTCATTCTTGGACAGATTCATATCGAAAAGTTATACGTGATTTAATTGAAGGAGGAATATTTAATACTACTGGCGGAAAAAAAACAAAAAGATATAAAAAAAGTATTAAAAAATATAAAAAGAATAAAAAGAAATCAATAAAACATAAAAATTATAAAAAATGAAATATAATAAATATATAAATGACTACAGTATATTGTTTGGCTTTATCAAATGTAAATAACCCATCCAATGCATCTTATGCATTTGGAACCAATACAGGAATTATAACAAACAACATATCCAAAGATTATAATAATAGTTTATCTTTTAATAATTTTCCAATTACTTATAAATATATTTATAACAATACAACTGGAAATAGTATAAGTGCAAATATAAGTATCGCAGTAGATATATCTTGTTCTTTTTATTTAAATAATAGTTTAGTTGGAAATATATTGAATGGGTTTAGTACAAACCCTTTTCCAATAGAAAATATGAAAACAATTACATTAAATACAGGTTATAATACATTATTGTTTAATTGTTTCAATAGTTTTACAAGTACTACTCCAGGACAAACCTTACAAACATTTCGTTTTGTTTGTCAATGTAATACAATAAATACATCGACTATGTTATTTTATACACCTAATGTGAATACAGATAGTTTATATTCTAATTGGTCAATTGTTTCAACTAATTTTAAAGTATTATCTAATGTAAATCAAACAGATAATATAGATTTATTGGATATTATTTCTCTAACAAATGGTACAAGTCAAGATACAAAATATTTAATCAATACAAATGCAAGTATAAATGCAAATGATTTTAAATTATATTCTCTGTATGATAGTTCCTATGTAAAACCAAATAATTTAAATTTATTTGTAACAGATACCAGTCAAAATATAGTAGATATTTCAACTTATTTTTCAGCAAAATTTATGGATATTAATGTTGCCGGAACTTATAGTTATGTAATTCCAAAGGGAGTCATTCGAATTGCCACAATAACGATCGGAGGAGGTGGTGGAGGAGGTGGTGGAGGAGGTGCAAATCTAAATGGTAAAATATCTCAAGCTGGAGGAGGAGGAGGTTCATCATTTCCTGTGTTTACAAATATGAATAGTACAATTAAAGAAGGAAATACGATCACAATTGTTGTAGGTTCTGGTGGAACTCCTGGAGCAAGAGGTCAAAACAATGTTGGTGGAACAGTTGGAAGCGGAACAGATGGAACCAATGGAGGAAATACCTACATAACCTATAATTCAACAAATTATGGAATAAGTTATGGAGGTATAAAAGGATTACGAGGTGCAAATTACATATCAGGTGGAATAACAATTATTTCAAATGGAGGAAGTGGTAGTTCTGGAGGTGTAAATGGCGCGAATGGCACACAAAATACAACAACTGGTGGCGCAGGTGGAACATTTAATTTAACCTCGGTTAATTTTCCTCAAAGTGTTTTTTTTAGAAATCTAATTACAAATAATAATGTTTATGGACAAGCTGGAGATGGAGGAAAAGGAGGAACTGGTGGAGGTAACGCACCAGGTGGAGGAACAGCTGGAACAAATGGATATATAAGAATTTATTTTTTTTATTAATTGGATTAATATATAATGGCAAGTTTAAATTTATCAACAAGTGATACAAAATTATTTTTTTACAAACCAACATATACAAAATATTCAAATAGAAATAGTCTTTTATCTGAATTTGTAAAATTATTTGGTGCAGAAGAAATTTCTTTTACTGAAAGAAATGGAATTATAATGAATACTGTAGAACCATTATGTGATGCAAGATTAATAGATATTGAATATTTAGGAAAGGAATATGTATCTAATTCATTAACCAATAATGATATCATTCTTTTTTTAGCAAAAAATGATGGAAATAGAATAAATACAAGAAACTTTTTATCGGCATTATCTTTAGTTTTTAGAAATAATGATACAGTAGAAATTGATGTTCTTGTTAGTTTAATTGTTTATAAATATGGTGGTTCTAATTTATTAACCTATTTATTGAATGCAATGAGAGAAAGTGGTATTCGTTTATGTGTATTAAAATCTCTGAATACATCTTTTACTTTTTATCAAAGATATGGATTTACCTATTTGGGAAGAAAAACAAAAAAAAATACAAATTCAAATACAAAAGAATTATATTTTGGGTTTGATACATTCACAGATAAAACACCAGCTATAAAAAGGATAATAGAAAATCCAACCGCAATAAATCATATACGACGTAAAGTTCCATTTCATATAGCACAACCTGTGAATGTAAATGTATTAGAACAATTTATTGTAAATCAAAATATGAATAATAATGTAAACCTAAGAAGTATTCCTGTAAATATTATGACTAAAAGAAAACAAGGAACTAGAAACAATAAAAATAATCCACGTTGGTATATCAAAAAGAATAAAAAGAATAACAAAAGTAAAAACAATTAATCATTAAACTTTAAAAAGATTCTCTAGATTTTCGATGATTTGAACCATATTTTTAAGATTCAAATCTTCTTTTTTATCATTTCTTTCCATATTTCTCTCCATTTTCTCTGATTCTTTTACACAACTATTTACACAACTGTTTACACAACTGTTTACACATTTATTAACAGACGAATTATTCATCATATGATTTGGTTGATTATCAATGAGATATTGAATCTTTGAATGTAAAACATTCAAGATAGAATGAATCGAAATTACAATAGAATATAAATCACTAAAAAATCCTACAAAGTATTTTAAAATTAAAATAAAAAAAACAAAAATAAAAAAATAGCTTAAATTACAACTGGATGAATACATAACACATAATTTTTTAGAAGGACATTCTCTTAAACAATCAACATAAGGTTCACAAAGTTCTTTGTCACAATATATTTTACAATCTTTTTTACATTCTTTGGAATCTTGTTTGCAATCTTGTTTCTGAGAATCTTCCTGAGGTTGTGTGGAAATTGTGTCGAGTTTTTCGTCTGCCATTATTATAGAGAAATAAATTAATTATATCAAAAAAACATAATAAGATTGTTTATAAATATTTATAATAATGGTTAAAAAAAGAAAGATTAAATTAAATAATGATGGAGATAATACATATAATATAAAAAAAGATATAAATTATACTAGAGAAAATGAAATCATAAATATTGAATTAAATGAATATGTTATATTATCTTTTATGAACTATAATAATTTAATTGATTTAAATTGTTCTTATAATCAATTAACAGAACTAAAAAATTTACCTGATAGTTTATTGTATTTGAATTGTAGACAAAATAAATTAAAAAAAATAATTCTTCCGCCAAATTTAAAAACGTTTGAATGTACATACAATCAAATTGAAAGATTAAAAATGCCAGATAGTCTAGAAGAAGTATATTGTGCTTCTAATAAAATAAAAAAGATAGTTCATATTTCAAAAAATTTAAAACATTTTAATTGTTTTGATAATGACATAACGAATTTACCATCATTACCAAAAGATTTGATTGAATTAATTGTATCAACAAATAAAATTAAGAAATTACCATTATTAAATGAAAAAATAAAAATACTCCGATGTGGTGGTTGTAATATTGAAAAAATAGATTATTTACCAGAATCATTAGAAATTATATGTTTATCAGGAAATAAACAATTATATGAATTGCCAACAATAAAAAGTAAAGTTCTTAATTATTTTAATTGTTCATTTACAAATATTGAAATAGATAAATTATGTTATTTATACAATAGAATAAATACATTTGTTTTTAATAGTGTTAAGTTATTTAACAATAATATAACAGATAATCAATATTTATACAATCTTAATAATAATAATAATTTATTAAAAATCATATATCAATTTAAATTTAATTGTTTTTTATTAAGATTCAAATCAAAGTTTATGGAATGGTTATGGAGAGCAAGAGAGAAAATAGCTATGATAAAATATTCACCAGAGAACTTAGAGGTATTACTTTCTGATGTGGCGGATGAAGATGATATGATGAATAAACTAGAACTTTGGTGATCCATTTGAAATATTTTTTAATTTTGGACATCCTCTAAGATGTGCTGAGAGAGATTGTTTATTTTTACAAGGAAAACTACAATGTTCGCACATAATCATACTCGAAACTGGGGTAAATCGTGCTGATAAATATTTCTCTAAACTTGGAATCGACATAGTATCTAATTGTTTTTTCATACTGTCGTGAAAATCCTTGACATTTCTTAACATATTCGCACGGTTAGTTGCCCATAATTTATATTCATCATTAATTTCTTTAATCAATTCTTTACTAATAGAATCAGTTTCTACTTCATTACTTAAATTATCTAACATTTCTTTAAAATGGTCGATAATTTCAAATCCCATCTTAATTTTATCATAATCATAATTACAAAACTGAATATAAACTAATACAAAGCCATTATGTTCTTGGACTTCAAAATTATCTTTTCCAGAAATGCCAGACGAATTTGAAATAAAAAGACCACAACATTTATTTATATCAATATCACGAATAAATTTATTAACTTCTTCAAGAGGGACTGTTCTACTATAATCTTTATTCTCAACCATAACAATCGGTTTATCTTTTCTAGTTACCATAAAATCACCCATTTCTTTAATTTCTCTGGTATCTTTTACTTCCGCATTTGAATAAATTTTTTCAAGAACAGATGAAATAATATTCTCTGAAATTTTACCTTTATGAGAAGAATTATTCATTTTACCAAGTAGTTCAGAAACACTTTGTTGATTTTGTGTTGAGATTTCAGTAACTTGTTTAAACCCCATTTCAATATCCTTTTGTGTTTGAATAAATCTTTGTTCGATTAAATTAATATCAGGAGTTTTCTTTTCAGACTCATTTGTAATTAAATTTTGAAATTCTTTCATTTTCTCTGGAATAATATTCTGAAAAAGAATTGTAGTTTTATCTAATAGTTGTTGATTATAACTTTGTAATAAAGGAGAGAATTTCTCTGATACATTATTAGATAAAACAATCTTAACATCATCCATATATTTATCTTTCATTTCAATCATTTTTAAAGAAATATTACTTTCTTGTCTTAACATTAAATCTTCAATTGTTTTGAAGCGTTCTAATAATAAAGATGATGATGTTTTATCATCCACAATCTTTTCCATAAATTCAACTAATAAAAGATTAGCATATTCAAATGAAATAGATGGATGTTTTTTATAGAATTCAAGAACCTTTTCGTTGTTAGTTGATAGCATATTAGTTAGAAGTTTATATATCAATATATAGTTGTTTGTTTAAATTCTTATTAAGAAATTAATTAAAATGAATTAAACAAATAAATCTTATTTAATTATTTATAAATGAATTCAATCATAAATAATGATAAGTTATTAATTTTATTAAAGAGTAAACTAGATAAATTAAAAAATAATAATTATCTAGAAAAGAAGTTAGAAAAAATAGAAAAAATAACTGATGAATTAGAGAAAATAAAATTGTATATAAAAAATGATAACCCAATAAAATATAATATTAAAACAATAAAAAATAAAGTACCAATACAAGATAAATTAAATAAATATCTTTCAGAAGAAGAAATTATAAATATAATAAAAGAATCATTAAAAATATGTAATTGTGGTAATAGATATCTTATATATAAATGTGATATATGTAAACCTGTAATTTATGAAACTAATAATTTATTATGGAACGAAATAGATATTTATTGTATAAACCAACAAATCACAAAATGTAATTTCTGTCTTAGAAATAAATTATCTGGTATAAGATTTCATTTTGACCATATAAATATATTTGATAAGAGAGAAAGTATATGTAAAATGGTTGAAGAGAATTATAGTTTAGATGACATAATAACTGAAATAAAAAAGTGTCAGTTATTATGTGTAGATTGTCATAGTATAGTAACAAAAATAGAACATATATATGGTTTTATACAAATAAAAATAAATAAAACTAATTATGATAACATAATAGAATTATATGATGAAAAAATGACATTTGTTTATAGTGTATTAAAAAAAAATATAAGAGAATTTTATTTATAAAAATATTTGTTTAAAATCTTATTAAGTTTTTATTTAATTATTCTAACTTAATTAATTTCTTATTAAGTTTTTATTTAAT
>JACCEE011978987.1_pt1 | contig 21133 bp, 18 predicted proteins | sample 7449931 | NCBI WGS metagenome assembly JACCEE01 (sample SAMN15323457, study PRJNA562643) | freshwater metagenome | isolation source: river surface water | place: USA:Blue River Watershed | collected 2017-08-19 | reverse complement strand
GGACAAAACAGAACGTCGCCGCTGGAAGTCCTGTTCAAGATCCGAACGAAGCTTTTTCTCGCGTTCATCGGGATAATCTCGGTAATATTGGTTTTTCTCAGCACCCTTCTGCTCGGCAACTACCGGTCGAGCATCATCAAGGCGGTCGGCGACGGGGCAAAAAGCCAGGTACTGCAAGCGTCCTCCACGTACCGGATCAACCTCGGCGACCCCGTCGCGATGTTCGAGTACGTCATGAGGCAAATCGACCTGAACCGCACGGCGGAGTTCAAGTATAATCAGCTGACGATTTACACGAACCTAAAGAAAGAGATTTTTCTCGACGATCTCCCCGCGGACATGCCCGACTATCTCGCCGAATTCTCCACGCACGACCCGGGCGTGCAGTTTCCCGCGATTAACGCGCTAAAAGGCGCCAAGGCGCGCGAGCTCGCGGCCCTGTTCGGCGCATCCCACACCGCGCTCATGCTGTATGATAAGCCCTCTCGCACCTACGAGTACTGCAGCCCCATCGTGAAGATCGACACGACGCGAAAGGACGGGGAGAAAATCAGGCGAGAGCGCGTGCTCGGATTCTCGGTAATGTCCTTCGACGAGGACGTGATAATGAAGCCCTACTTCATGACGCGCGTGTCGGTTATCGTATACACGCTGTTCTTCATATACGTCGCGATTATCCTTACCTATATGGTGGGTAACTACATCGTTAACCCGCTCCTGTTCCTCAAGATGAACGTCCACAAGATCTCGGACGTCCTCTCCATGATGATACGGGGAACCGAGCGCGTTTCGTCGAACTCCCTCGTGTACAACGACTGCGTCACGAGCCGCGACGAGATCAAGTCGCTCTCGACCGAGATAAGCGACATGGTTACCGTCATCAGGGGAATCGTGCCCTACATCTCCGCGTCCACGCTGAAGCACGCGGAAAAGGGAGAGGCGTCGACCACGCAGAAGGAACTCGCGTTCCTGTTCACGGATATCCGCGGCTTCACCACGCTTTGCGAGGGCCTTGAGCCGGATCAGGTCGTAGCCATCCTCAATCGCTACCTCGACCTAGAAACCGAAATAATCCTTAACAACCACGGCGACGTCGACAAATTCGTCGGCGACGAGATGATGGCCTTTTTCGAGGGGCCGAATAAAGAGGAAAACGCGTGCCGCGCCGCCATGCAGATCAGGCACGCGATGATGGAAGAGAAGGAACGACGCGAGGCCGCCGGCCAACCGGTCGTATCGATCGGAATCGGCATCAACACGGGAAACGTGGTTTTCGGCTCCGTCGGCGCCCGTGACCGCATGGACTTCACGTCCATCGGCGACACCGTCAATCTCGCGGCGCGGCTCGAGGGCGCGAACAAGGCGTACGGATCCAAGTCGATCATCACCGAAGCCGTATTTACGAAGGTTCAGGAACACTTCCTCTGCCGCGAGCTCGACTTTATCGCCGTGAAGGGAAAGAACGAGCCCGTCCGCATCTACGAGATCCTCCAGGAAATTCCCCAAGCTCATCCCAAGCTCGTTAAAATCAAGGAAACTTTTGAGGCGGGCCTAAAGTCGTACCGAAAGCGCAGCTGGAAAACGGCCGCGAACGCCTTCGCGCGGAACGTCAAGGAGTTCAACGACAACCCCTCTAAGGTCTATCTCGAGCGCATCGAGCACTTCGAGAAAAACCCGCCGCCGGACGAATGGGACGGCGTGTTCAGAATGACGGTAAAATAGCCCTACCGTTCCTCGCGAAAGTATGGATTGCCCAGGGCCTTCGGGCCCTGATACTCCTTCTTCTTCCTGTGCGTCGTGATGACGAGCACCGCGATCGTCGCGACGTACGGGATCATGTCGAGTATCTGCGGGGAAAAGACGATCTTGTTGCCCAGGAGCGACAGATCGATATTCTGAAATTTAAAGCCAACGCCCTTGAGCGCGCCGAATACCCAAGCGGCGAAGATCGCCTTCATAGGGTTCCACGTGCTGAAGATAATAAGCGCGACGGCGATCCATCCCGCGCCGGCGGTGATGTTTTCCTGCCAGCGCGGCACGAACACGAGCGAGAGCCACGCGCCGCCGACGCCGCACAGGAACCCTCCCGTCACGACATGCGAGTATTTATACAGTGACACGTTAATCCCGGAGGCATCCGCCGCGCCGGGATTCTCGCCGACCGCGCGGCAATTGAGCCCGGGATGAGTGTGTCTGAAATAGACGAACATCAGGACGGCGACGGCGATCGAAAGGTGCACGTAGACGCTCTGGTCGAAGATCATCGGGCCAAGAACGGGGATATCGCTCAATACAGGAATGTGCGCCGGCGCGAAGGCTCGCGTCACGCTTTCGGGCAGGGACTTACCCGAGAGGTCCTTACCCAAAAAGCCGGAAACACCCGTGCCGAAAATGGTGAGAACGAGTCCGGTAACGACCTGATTACCGCGCAGCGTGACGGTGATGACGGCGTAAATAAAGGCGCCGACGGCTCCGGCCGTCCCCGCCGCGACGATCGCGATGACCGGGTCCCCGGTGGAAATCGCCGCCGAAAAACCGACGGAGGCGCCGAGAAGCATCATGCCCTCGATGCCGAGATTCATGTTGCCGACTTTCTCGCAGAGGATTCCGCCCAGCGTCGCGAACAGGATATGAGTGCCCATCTGCACGGAGGTCTGCAGGAAAAGAGATAAGGACTCGACGAACGCGTTCATTGCTTGATTCCTCCCTTGGGTTCGCGCGAAAGGACGAAACGATAGCGAACGAAAAACTCGCTTCCCAGCACGAAGAATATGATGATTCCCTGAAGGATATCGGCGACCGAAGACGGGATCTTCATGGAGCTTTGGAGGAACGAACCGCCCTGAAGCAGCATCGAAAAGAGGAACGAAACGACGACAACCACGGGAGGGCTCAGGCGCGCGAGCCACGTCGTGATGATGGCGGTAAAGCCGAGCCCGCCGGAAAGCTGATCGGAAAGGGAATGCTCGATGGCCGACGCTTGGAGCATGCCCGCCGCGCCGCACAGACCGCCCGAGATGAGCACCGCGACGACGGTGACGCGGAGCACGCTGATTCCGGCGTAGCGCGCGGTCGCCTCGCTCTCGCCGAGGACGTCGACCTCGTACCCGAGCTTGGTCTTGCGAAGAAGGACGTACATGATAATTACGAGGGCGAGGGCAACGAGCCAGCCCGCGTGCACGCCGAACAAATTCGGGATGATGGCGTTCTTCGCGAAGGTCGCTATTTTCGGGAAGCCCTGAGCCCCCGGATCCTTCCAGGGACCGTACTGCAGGTAGGAAATCCACTTGAGCGCGACGTAGTTCAGCATCAGCGTCACGAGCGACTCACTCGCGGAAAACCGGGACTTAAGGAGCGCCGGCACGAGGGCCCAAAGGCCGCCTGAGGCGAACGCCACGAGGAACATGAGGGGAAGAAGCAGGGGCGCGGGCATCTGCGGGAACGCGAAAGCGACCGCGGACGCGCCGAACGCGCCAAGGTAGAACTGCCCCTCGGCCCCGATGTTCCAGAATTTCATCCGAAAGGCGATCGCGATCCCGAGCGAGAGCACGACGAGCGGAATCGTCTTATTGATCGTTTCCTTCACGCGGTACGCGGACATGAGGGAGCCCTGGACGATTTTCGCGTAAACCTCGAGGGGGTTGTACCCCATCAGGGCCATAATGACGGCCGACGCCGCGAGGGCGAAAAAGACGGCGCCGACGCGAAGGAGGTTCTCGCGGAACGGCGATGGTTCCGAACGGGTTACGATGCGTATCATTCCTGCTCCTCCGGGGTATCAATTGCCTGGCCCATCATCATGAGTCCGATGTCTTCCTTGGTCGCGCTTTCGGGATTCACGATCCCCATCACGGCGCCGTTATGGAGAACCATGATTCTGTCGCTGAGTTCCCGAAGAACGTCGAGATCCTCGCCGATAAAGAGTATCCCGACGCCGTCGCGCTTTTGCCCGTTCAGCATGTCGTAGATGGTGCAGGAAGCGCCGATGTCGAGCCCGCGCACGGGATACGCGGTGACGAGCAGTCTTGGCGACTGCTCAATCTCGCGGCCGAGAAGGACCTTCTGTATGTTACCGCCGGACAGCTTCTTGACCACATGGCTCACCGAAGGCGTGGATATCCCGTAATCGCGGACGATGTCCTCGGCGTGCTTCCTTCCCGCCTCGCGGTCCACGAAAATACCCGAGTTGCCGTTATAGGACTTAAGGAGAACGTTGTCCGTGATGTCCATGCCGGCGACTAGGCCCATGCCAAGCCGATCCTCCGGGATGAAGCTCATGCTGATACCCTTGCGGATTATCTCGCGCGGCGAAAGGCCGATCAGTTCCTCGCCGAGGAAGCTTACCGAGCCCTGGTCCGCCCTCATGAGGCCGGCGATCGACTCGCAAAGCTCCTTCTGCCCGGAGCCCGCGATTCCCGCGACGCCGAGAATCTCGCCGCCGTACAGGTCGAAGCTCACGCCGTCGAGCAGGCTAATGCCCTCGTCGTCCTTCTTGGATAAGTCGCGCACGCGAAGCATGGGCTCCGCGGAACGGTCGCAGCGTTCCCGCTTAATCTCCAGCGAGATCGGCCCGCCGACCATCAGCTCGGTTAACTCGCGCGGGTTCGTGTCCACGGTGCGGACCGTGCCGACGCTCATTCCCTTACGAAGCACCGTGACGCGATCGGAGATATCCATGACCTCGTTCAGCTTGTGCGTTATGATGATGATCGCGCAGCCCTCGTCGCGCATTTTGCGCAGTATCGAAAAAAGCTGCGCGGTTTCCTGCGGCGTCAAAACGGCCGTCGGCTCGTCGAGGATTAGGACGTTCGCGCCGCGATACAGAACCTTAAGGATCTCGACCGTCTGCTTTTCGCCGACGGACATGTTGTATATTTTCTTGTCCGGGTTGATGACCAACCCGAACCGCTTTTCCACTTGATAGATTTTCTCGGCGATCGCCTTCCGGCTCACGAAAAGGCCCGCGCGCTCGCCGACGGAGATATTCTCGCGCGCGGTCATGACGGAAACGAGTTTGAAGTGCTGATGCACCATGCCTATGCCCGCGCCGATCGCGTCCTTCGGGGAGGCGAAGGAACGCTGGACGCCGTCGATGCGGATGAGGCCGGAGTCGGGGGCGTAAATGCCCGACAGCATGTTGACGAGCGTGCTTTTGCCGGAACCGTTCTCGCCGAGCAACGCGAGTATCTCGCCGCGCTCGACGTCCAGGCTTACGCCCGAATTCGCCTTGACGGCCCCGAAGGATTTCGTTATGTCCCGCAGTTCTATGTACGCCATGAAACTCCCGATAAAAAACAAACGGAGAATTCCCCTCGCGGGGAATTCTCCTCATCGCGCCTTTCGGCGCGTCTTTCGCGCGGTTGACCCGCGCGCGGTAAACGCGATTACTGCGGAATGGTTCCGATGACGCCCTTGACGAACCAGCTCATGTTCCAAACTTCGTCGTCGGTCATCGCCTTGCCGGCGGCGACCTTCTCGGTGCCGGCCTGGTCCGCGAGGGGGCCGGCGAAAACGTTGAGAGAACCGTCAAGGAGCTTGGCCTTGGCGGCGTCGACGGCTTCTTTCGCCCCGGGGGCGCAGTTGTCGGTAAGGGCGTCGAGGTCGACCATTCCCTTGTCGAGGCCTTCCCAGTAAGCGCGGCTGGTCCACTTGCCGTCGAGGATGTCCTTGACGTCGCCGGTGTAGAACGTAGCCCACTTGAAGAGCGGCGCGGTCAGGTAAGCCTTGGGGGCGGCGTTTCCGGTCGGGGTGTTGTAACCCACGGCGAAGGCGCCCTTCTCCTGCGCGGCGATCTGGGTCGCGGTGGAGTCCTGGTGCTGGGCCATCACGTCGCAGCCCTTGTTAAGGAGCTCGAGCGCGGCCTGCTTCTCGACGGCGGGGTCGAACCAGGTGTTGGTCCACATGACCTCGACGGTCGCCTTGGGGTTGACCGACTGAACGCCGAGGGTGAACGCGTTGATTCCGCGGATAACCTCGGGGATCGGCATGGCGGCGACGTAGCCGATCTTGCCGGTCTTGGTCTTCATGCCCGCCGCGATACCGGAGAGGTAGCGGGGCTGCTCGATCTTTCCGAAGAACGTCGAGACGTTGTCGGCGCGCTTGTAGCCGGAGCAGTGGCCGAAGTAGACCTTCGGGTAGTCGGCGGCGACCTTGATCGTCCAGTCCATGAAACCGAAGCTGGTGGTATAGATAACGTTGCAACCCTGGTCGATAAGATCGCGGATCGCCTTCTCGCAGTCGGCGTTCTCGGCGACGCTCTCGATGTATGCGGTCTTGATTCCCATGTCGTTCAGGGCGAGCCTTCCCTGATCGTGAGCCTGGGTATAACCCTCGTCATTGATGGTACCGATGTACACGAAACCGACCTTGATGGTCTCCTTGGTAAGCTTTGCCCCGGACTTGGCGTCAGCCTTCTTCGCGCACGACGCGCCGAAGAACGCAAGGGTCGCCATCATGAGCACGATAAGCGCTTTTTTCATTCTTTTCTCCTCTTGTAGACAATATCCTCAAGAGTTCGTGGGTTAACCCAAGAACTCAGGACTTTTCACGGAACGTGATCTTTCCGCCCGCGTCCATCGAGTCCACTATCGCGAGCGACTCAACGCGGACTCCGCGACCGCGCAGTCGCGCGCCGCCGTCCTGAAACCCTTTCTCGATAACGATCCCGGCACCCGCGACCGTCGACCCGGCCTGACGCACGAGGTCAACGAGCCCCTCGAGCGCGCAGCCGTTCGCGAGGAAGTCGTCGATGATGAGAACGCTCTCGCCCGCGGGCAGGAAGTCGCGCGAGACCATGACTTCGTAAGTGGTGTCGTGGGTATAGGACTTAACTTGGGTGACGAGGGCGTCGCCGGAGACGTTTCGCGACTTTGACTTCTTGGCGAACACGACGGGGACGTTGAAGTATTGGGCTGCTATGCAGGCAATCCCGATGCCGGACGCCTCGATGGTCAGGATTCTGGAAACGGGCACGCCTTCGAAACGACGGGCGAATTCCCTTCCGATCTCGTTGAACAGGCTGATATCCATCTGATGGTTAAGGAAACTTCCGACCTTCAGGATATTTCCGGGAAGCACGATACCGTCCTTCCGGATTCTTTCTTTCAACGACTGCATGTCGCATAGTATACGTATGCGGCTTTTTTTTCAAGGGAGTCGCGCGGGGACCAAACCCCGCGCGAGGGAGGGACCGCGCGGGGAACCTCACCGCGCAGGCGAAGCACCCACGCGGATCCAGACAAGTTAAGCCTTGCGGGCCGTCTCAAACTCCGCCTCGATCTCGGCGGAGGGCTTCTCGCTCAAGAGGCTCACGACGAAGATGGCGACGCAGGAAAGGATAAACGCGGGAAGGAGTTCATACACCCCCCAAATCCCGCCAAAGCCGGAAATGAGATTCTTCCACAGGAACACCGTCACGCCGCCGGTCAGCATACCGGCGATGGCGCCTGAAAGTGTGGTTCGCTTCCAGAACAGGGAGAAAAGCATCAACGGGCCGAACGCCGCGCCGAGTCCCGCCCACGCGTACGAGACGACGCGGAAGATCGAGGTGTTCCCGGAAAGCGCGACCCAGATGCCGAAACCGGTGACGGCGACCTGAGTAAGGCGCGCGAGCCACATGATCGTCTTGTCGGAAAGGGGTTTCTTGCAGAGGTTCTGCACGAGGTCGTTCGCGAGCGACGACGAGGTGATCAGCATGTACGAGTCCGACGAACTGATCGACGCGGCGATAATCCCCGAGAGGACGATGCCCGCGAGCAGCGGCGGGAAGAACTCAACGGCCATGTGGATAAAGATCGTCTCGGAGGCGCTCGCGGTCGTAAGGAGGCCGGGCATCAGCGCGCGGCCGATCAAGCCGATCGCGACGGCCGCGAAGAGCGAGATAAAGCACCAGGTAACACCGATGATCCTGGCCTGGCGGATCTTCGAGGGTTTCGCGATAGCCATGAAGCGAAGCAGGACCTGCGGCATGCCGAAGTAGCCAAGTCCCCAGGCCATGCAGGAAAGGATCGAGAGGATCCCGTATTTCGCGCCGGGTCCGAACGCGCCATGACCGTCGACGACGGCCTGCACGTTGCCCGCGGCGGACGATACTGCCTGGCCCGCGGCGTCGACAGGGACGGCGATGCCGAAGAAGTCCATGAAGTTCGGGATGCTCTTAAGGTTCTCGAGCACGCCGCCGATGCCGCCCGCGCGGACCGTGCCCACGGTAAGGACGAGCACGAGCACGCCGAACATCAAGGTTCCCTGAACGAAATCCGACATCGTCTCCGCGAGGAAGCCCCCGATGAAGGTATAGAGAAGCACGAAGAGTGCGCCGAAAATCACCATGCGCGTATAGATATTCTCCATGCCGAATACGTAGCCGAACAGCTTGCCAAAGGTGACGAACTGAGAGCCGACATAAATCGAAAAGAACAGAATAAGGAGCACGGACGCGATGATCGAGAGAACGCGGCGCTTATCGTGAAAGCGATTACTGAAGAACGCCGGAAGGGTGATCGAATTGTTGGCGACCTGGGAATACGACCGAAGCCTCTTCGCGACGATCTGCCAGTTGATCCAGGTTCCGAGCCCAAGGCCGATGGCGGTCCATACGGCTTCGCCCGCGCCGGTAAAGTACGCGACGCCGGGGAGGCCCATCAAGAGCCAACCGGACATGTCCGAGGCCTCGGCGCTCATCGCCGCTACCCAGGGACCGAGCCCGCGCTCGCCAAGAAAATACGCTTCCGCGTTTTGATTGCTTCTTTTCGAATACCAAAGGCTGATACCGATCGTGAACAGGAGATACACTCCCATCGCGACGAGAATCTGAACGTTTGAACCTAGCATCGATTATTACTCCTTGGAATATTTTGACACGGCGCGGATAGCTGCGTATCCGCCCGCGAGGGTTACGGCGCACAAGGCGAGCTCGGGGGCCGACGGCAGCCCCGAGGACTCAGCGATGATCGGGTCAACGAGGAATTTCAGGGAACCCACCACGAAGCCAATGATGAAAAAATAGGAAACTCGGGGATACTTCGTCAGGGCCTTTTCGATCAACCCGGTCACGAGAACGATCCCCAACAACCCGCCGAGCCCGAGCGGCACGAGGAATGGGAGGTTCAGCGTCTTAATCGCCTGAAGGGTGGTTTCGTACATTCCCAGCACGATGAGCATCTGCGAAGTGCTGATTCCGGGAAGGACGAGCGCGACGGCTATGACGAGCCCGGAAGCGAATAAGAGCGCGATCTGACCGATGCCTCCCGCGACGAGTCCCGTTTCCGGCTTTGGAATAAACTGAAGCGCGAGCACGATGGCGAAGCCGAGGATGGCGAAAAGGACATACAGAGGATTAAACCGCTCCACCTTCGCCTGGCGGTACAGCATTGGAATACTGCCGAGGATGGCGCCAAGGAAGAAACACATCATCGGAAGTTTCCACGTCTCGACGGCCCAGAGCATCGCGCGGGAAAAAAGAATCATGCCTATACCGGCGCCAAGGCAGAACAGGGCGAGTAGCGCGAGGTTATGCTTAATATCGGAGAAAAAGGAGCTTACGGCATGGATCAATTTGTCGTAGATGCCCAGGATGATGCAGGTCGTGCCCCCGCTTACGCCCGGAACGAGCATGGACGCGCCGACGACAAGACCTTTTAGAACCGTTGAGACAAGCGATTTAATCATGGATAACACCTTCTGAGGAATTATTCGATATTACGGGATAGGGGTGACGGGGTCAAGCAAAAATCGATTCCTATACTACCGTTGACAAACTCCCCATCCAGGTGTATTACTATCCTAGTACACTAGGAAAGGGGGACGGATGAGCGAATTCGATCCAAATATCCCAATTTACATTCAGATTATGAACGGGATAAAACAGGATATCGTCTCCGGCAGGGTAAAACCGGGTGACCGGCTCTCGTCGGTCAGGGAATTGGCCGAATCACTATCGGTCAACCCGAACACCGTTCAACGGGTCTACCAGGAACTTGAGCGCGAGGGTATCAGCGAAACGCGAAGGGGAACCGGAACGTACATCCTCGAGAGCCCGGAGTTACTGCCGAGGCTCAAGGCGGAGATGGCAAAGAGCATATTGAGGAAATTCATCGACGGGATGCGGTCTCTCGGGCTATCAAACCGGGAAATCGCGTCCGCGATAGACAAAGAAATCTCGGGGAGGGAATAACCGATGGCCGTAATATTGGAAACGGACAACCTGAAAAAAAACTATTTCTCCAAACAGGCGCTCAGGGGCGTGAGCCTCAAGCTAGAAAGCGGAAGGATTCTCGGGCTCATGGGCCCGAACGGCTCCGGAAAAACGACCTTCCTCAAGCTGATCGCGGGGCTTCAAAAACCGACGGGCGGAAACTTTTCCGTGTTCGGCCGGCGCGCGGGATTCGAGACTAAAAAGCACGTGTCGTTCCTGCCGGACCGCAACACCCTCTACCCCTGGATGAGCTCGATCGACGCGATCGATTTTTACGACGACTTCTTCGACGACTTCGACCGCGAGAAGGCGCTCGACATGCTCGACTTCATGAAACTGAAGAAGGACGATCGCGTAAAGACGATGTCCAAGGGAATGATCGAGAAGCTCAACCTGACGCTCACCTTCTCCCGCAAGGCGAAGCTCTTCCTCCTCGACGAGCCGCTCGGCGGCGTCGACCCGGTCGCGCGCGAGCGCATCGTCTCGACGATCATCAAAACATGGACCGAGGACTCGGCGATCATAATCAGCACGCACCTCGTCAACGACGTCGAGCACATCTTCAACGACGTGGCTTTCATCGGCGACGGCGAGCTGATCCTAACGGGCGACGCCGAGACGCTTCGCACCGAGCGCGGTAAGTCGATCGACCAGCTGTATATCCAGATTTTCGGCGACAGATAGGGGGCGACAAAATGCTACAGATAATCAAATACCAGCTTAAGGGACGCATGGGCACGATCCTGTTCCTGCTCGCCGCGTTCGGCATCGTCAACCTCGTCGCGTGGGGCGCCGAGATCTACGGCTTCGCCACGGGGATGCGCTCGTTCACGCCGCTGTTGGCGTTCTGGATCCCGATCGCGATGGCGGTTACCTGGATTACCACGGTCGTGATGTTCTTCATGTGCTCGTCGGGCCACGTGAACGAGCTCCTGTTCAAGGACACGAGCTACCTGATGCTGACCGTGCCCCGGCGCGGCTGGCAGATTCTCGGCGGGCGCCTCGTCGCGGGGCTCATCGAGTTCCTCATGTACGCGCTGCCGATGTTCGTCATCATGAGCGTGCACGCGGCCGCGGGCACCGTGTTCGCGACGGACGGGAAGACCGGCTTCTTCGCGGCGATGGCCTTCGTCTACCGCGACGTGTTCGGGAACAACATACTCTCGCTTGTAAAGCTTCTGCTGCTGGGGCTCAGCATGTTCGTCTCGACCGGCGTGCTTATCCTGTTCGCGGGAGTCGCTACGCGCTCGTTCGTAAAGACGAAGAAACTCGCGATCGCCATCGGCATCGTGGTGTTCATCACGATCAGCAATTGGTCGGTAAAGCTTGGCTCCTGGATGAGCGACACGCTCGGCTGGCACGTAAACGTGCCCGTCAGCGTCGCGACGAGGCAATTCGGCGGGATGAACGGTTTTGCCGGCGGCGGGATGCCGGAGACGATCGGCCAACAGTGCTCGATTCCGCTCGCGCCGTTCCTGATCTTCATAGTCATCGCGGCCATTCTCTTCGCGTGCGCGTCCTGGTTAATGGAAAAAAAGGTGGAACTGTAAACGATACCGACGTTCCCGGGAATGGATTGGTCGCCTCTCGGGGGCCAAAGATCCCGGGAACTTCAAGTCCCGGGATCTCGGTTTATCCTACATGTGGGTCTTGAGCATCGAGAGGATTTTATCCTTAGCCATGAAGCCGACCGCGCGGTCGACCGTCTCGCCCTTCTTAAAGACGATCATGGTCGGGATGCTGGAAACGCCGAACTTCGCCGCAAGGTCCTGCTCGTCGTCCACGTTCAGTTTCGCGATGACGGCCTTGCCCCCGAGCTCTTTTTCCGCGTCCTCGAGCACGGGACCGAGCATCTTGCACGGTCCGCACCATGGAGCCCAAAAATCCACGAGTACGGGGACATCCTGATTGATCACCTTATCAAAACTACCTGCGTTAATATGTAATACGGCCATAACGTTCCTCCATACATAGTATACGGATAAAACCGCGGATCGGCGAATATCGCCAACCGTCTTCTTTCCCTACAGGTTCGCGAGCTCGTAGAGAAAGAGCGTCGCCGCCTGCGCGACGTTCAGGCTCTCGATATCTCCCGTGCCCGGAATGCGCACCAAATGATCGCACGCCGACTTAACGTCGCCGGACAGGCCCGACTCCTCGTTTCCCATCACGATGACGACGCCCTGATCTGGGGCCTTACCGCCCTCGGCGCACACGAGTTCGCGGAGGTCCGAGAGCCGGTTCCGCGCGCGATGGTCGGCGCCGATGCGGGTCATTCGCCCGGCGGTCCCCGCGACGAGCCATCCGGCGGACGGGGCGCGCCAGATTCGCACGTGTTCCATGCCGCCCTGGGCGACGCGATACGCGCTCGTGGTAATCTCCGCGTGTTCGTCGTCGGCCCCGATGACGATGTCGCCGACCCCGAAAAACGCCGCGCTCCGCACGATGGCCCCAAGGTTATTCGCGTTGCCGACGCGGTCGAGCGCGAGCACGCGCGCCTTTGCGTCTTTCCAGCCCGCGAGCGTTTCCGCGTCCAGCAGTGGGATCTCGGGCTCGCGTATCATCGCGACGACGCCCTGGTGGTGCACGCTTTGAGCGAGCTTCTCGAGCTCGATGTCGCTCTCCACCACGCGGTACACGCCCTTTCTCGCGGCGAGCGCCTTGCAGGCGGCGCCGAAAAACCGGGCGCGGTCCTGATTGAAAAAAAGCCGCTGTATCCTATCGGGATGCCTTTCGGCGAGGGCGCGAACGGCCTCGAAACCGCATACGGCGAGTTCCCGGGTCTGTTTGTTTTTCATCGGAGCTCCTCGGGGACAAAGTTCCCCACGGGGGCAGAGTGTATCATAGACCGGCTTAGTTTTCCCATTCCCCGCGCGCGGCTAACCACGCGAGAATCGCCTTTCGATGGGAATCGAACGCGATCGGCGAGCTCGCGACGTTTTCCGGGAGAACCAAGCGGAAGCCCAAAACCTCGGATGGGTCCATCGCGCGAGCGTCGAGGGGGCCTGAAACCTTGGCGCTGAAGTAGAGATCGCAGGTCTTGTAGGAAACGTCTTTGTACGAGTACTCGTTCGGCCAGGATCCTATGTAGCGGAGATCTACGGGCACAAGCCCCGTTTCCTCGCGGCACTCCCGGATAGCGGCGGCTTCCGCGCCCTCGTCGGGATCGATAAAACCGCCGGGCAGCGATAGCATCCCGGCGCCGGGATCCCTCGCGCGCTCAAGAAGGAGTATCTTCCCGTCGATTTCAAGCACCACGCTCGCCGAGGCGGCGACATTGTGATAATAGGTGAATAGACACACGGGGCAATACCAGTATTTTCGCTCGCGAAACTGGTACCCGATCGATCCGCAACGGGGGCAGAATTTTAAGTTCGCAGGTTTCATTCGGTCTATATCCTGATCGTACGTGATAGATACACCAGAAAGCCGGAAATCAGCATGACTGATAAAGTGAGTATAATCTGCGCCGCTCCCGTTTTCCAATGCAAATACCTGGTATGCCTTCCTTTTCCGTAGTATCTGGCGGAAACGGCCTGGGCAAGCCGCTCTGCCCGCGTGAGGGTTCTGAGCGTCAGGGGGACGAAAAGAGACGCCATCGAGCGAAGGGACGCGACAAGGCCCCGCTTACCCTCGACTCCCGCGCCGCGGATAATGCGCGCGACGGTAATCCTCGCGGCCTCCCCGTACAGAAGCGGTATAAATCGGAAAACGATCCCGGTGACAAGGGCGAAGTCCCGCACGGGCAGGCGAAATAGCCGAAACGGGGCGAGAATATCCTCCATCCCGTACATGATCTCGGTGTGCGAGGCGACGTGGGTAAACAGCACAAGCGGGATATAAAGGGCGATGAACCTAAGGATAAACCCGATCGATCCGAGGTTGCCGGGCGAAAGAAAATACTGAATGACGCCGACCGCCGCGAGCCAGGGTAGGATCTTCAGAATCCCGACCGCAAGCCGCTTAAACGGGTAACGCGCCACGGCAACGGGCGCGCACTCAAGGGCGATAAAGACCGCGAGGGCTTGCCAGCCCCTTATACAGAGCGCCGCGGCGACGAGCGTCAGGGTACAGAGATATTTTAAGAGCGGCGAAAGCCGATGTAAGGGCGTATCGGGCCTGGGCTCGTGACTCACGCCACGGCGAAGGCGCTCAAGGGTTTGCCGGTCTCGCGAAGGTTTTTTACGCGCGGCCTTCGAGGGATTGGCGCAGGAGACGGGCGAAGTCGCGGCGCCGGAAGACTCGCCGCCCGCCGACCATTCCCCAAGCCGAACGACCGTATCCGCGATCCTGCATTCCTCATCGCGGTTCGTCGTGAAAACCACGGCCTTCCCTCGCCGACGCAGTTCCTCGAGGACGGACAGCAGCTGCGCACGGCTCGCGGTATCGAGCGCGGACGACGGCTCGTCGAGCAGCACGATCGCGGTATCCATCGCGATAATCCCCGCGAGCGCGGCCTTGCGGCGTTCGCCGCCCGAGGTGGAAAATGTCCGCCGGTCGGCGAATTCGGCGAACGGAAGGCCAACGAGATCCATAGCCTCGGCGACCGTATCGACAAGGGCCTTTCCGGCGAGCCCCATATTCCTCGGGCCATATGACACGTCGTCGGCGACGAATTCCTCAAAAAGGCACGATTCGCTTTCTTGGACGGCGAGCGCGCACGCGGCCCCGTCGGCAAGCGTTACCGAACCGGAGGTCGGCGTCCTTATCCCGGCTAGAATCTCGAGGATCGTCGACTTGCCGGCGCCGGACTCCCCGGTTATCGCGGTAATCGTGCCGGGCTTGGCCGAAAGGGAAAAATCCTTAAGAGGGCCGAAGGAGACGCATTCGCACTCAAGGACCGCGCCGGAGGGCAAAACGGGGGCGCGAGTGGAATCCGCACCGAGATGACGGGACTCTCCCCTTCGTGGCGGACGGACCTCGGCCGCAAGGCCCCAAGCGACCATTTTTTTCGCGGGCAGGGCGGCGAGTTCGCTCGGCGAGCCGTCGAAAACGAGAAGGCCATCCTCAAGGACGATCACGCGCCCGGCGCGCTCGGCTTCGTCGATATCGTGGGTGATGTGGAGAATCGTCCCTCCGGCGGCGTGAAAGCGATCAAGCCAGGAGAGCACGGATTTTCTCGCGCCCGGGCTCAGCATCGAGGTCGGCTCGTCGAGGAGGAGGACCGCCGGCGCGAGGGCATAGACCCCGGCGAGCGCGAGGTGCTGCTTTTGCCCGATCGTCAGGCTTTCGGTCCATGCCGAGCCTTTGTCCGCGAGCGAGAACAGGGCTAGCGCGTCCTTTACGAGCGGAATCATCTCCGACCTCGGCACGCCGAGGTTCTCCGGCCCAAAGGCGACGTCGAGCTCGGGGGTTTCCGCGACGATCTGATCCGACGGCGACTGAAAGACGAGCGCGGTAGGCACGCGGGCCGCGCGGGAGGAGGCGTCGACCTTGACGATACCGTCGGTCGGATTGATTAGCCCGGCGACGCAGCGCGCGAGCGTGCTTTTACCCGAACCGTTGGCGCCGAGCACGGCGACGTACTCGCCCGCGCCTACCGTAAGCGAAACCCCGTCTAACGCCTTTTTCTTCGTTCCGGGGTAGGAAAACGAAAGAGCTTGTATGGTTAGGAGCACGTTCCGTCAGCCTGGCGGGAGGATCACTCGAATCCCTTGCGCCATCCCGCCGGATTGCCGGGACCGACCCAGCGGTTCAGCTCAAAACTGCCCCGGAGGCTCAAGGTGATGAACTTCTTGGCGAGGCACACCGACTCGTAGGGATCGAGCCCCCGCGCGAGGCCAGCCGCGATCGCCGCGGCGGTCGTGCAGCCGGCGCCGTGCGTCCAGCGCGTGCCGACCATCGCGGCCTCCACGTTGTTAAAATCCTTTCCGTCGAAAAAGAGGTCAACGGCGCTCGACTGGCCTTCCAGCTTTGAGCCGCCCTTTATAAAGACGTTTTTAGCTCCGCGTTTATGTATGGCCTTCGCGGCCTTTTTCATCTCATCAAGATTCGCCGGGGTCGGCATGCCCGCAAGCTGTCCGGCCTCGAACAGGTTTGGGGTCACGATGAGCGAAAGGGGAAGCAAGCGGGTAGCGACGAGCTCGTTCAACCCGGGATTAAGCGCCTCGTTGGCCCCCTTGCACACCATGACCGGATCGAGCACGTACTTGGCGACGGAATAGCGAGTCAGGTATTCGGCGGAAAGCTCGACGGCGTACGGAGTCCCGAGCATACCGGTTTTCGCGGCATCCACGCCAATGCCCTTGAAAATGGTCTCCAGCTGCGCGCGCAGGGTAGCCTCATCGATCGGATACACCCCATGAGCCCAGTCCCTCTCGGGATCCATCGTCGCGATCAGGGTTACCGCGGTCATTCCATAGATCCCGTATTCCTCGAACGTCTTCAGATCCGCTTCCAGACCCGCGCCCCCGGAGGCGTCGGAACCGGCTATCGTCGCGACTTTAATCATGCTGAAGCTCCTTTTACGTCCTATAGTATAACGAATTGTAAACGCGAATAACAATATGGCGATGTTGACACCAACAAGGCCTTTTGTCATTATGCTGCCATTACCCCGACCTTAAGGAGCGAAACATGGACAAGAAATCCTCAGGATACATCCGCAAGCTCGTCATCGTTGGAGCGCTCAGCGCCCTCGCGATTTTCCTCGGCATCACAAGGCTCGGCCTTATTCCCTGGATCAGCGGCGCATCCATCACCATCCTGCACATCCCGGCGATCCTTGGCGCGATCCTCGAGGGTCCGTTCGTCGGCGCGGGCATCGGAGCAATCTTTGGCGTATTCAGCCTAATCCAGGCGAACACCTCCGGCACGCTGATCGACGTAGCGTTCAGAAACCCGCTCGTGTCGGTGCTTCCCCGGCTACTCTTCCCTCTCGTCGCGTGGGGACTCTACGCCCTGCTCTCAAAATGGAAAAAAATCCCGGCGGTCATCGTCGCCTCCGTCGCCTCATCTCTCGCGCACACCGTCATGGTGCTCGGCATGCTCGTCGCGACCAACGGCTCCGGTATCCTAACCGGCGGACAGGCGGGCGTGACGGTTTGGGCGGTTCTGGGAATGATATTCGTGGCGAACGGCATACCGGAGGCGATCGCGGCCGGCATCATCTCGACGCTCGTCACCGCGGCCTGGCTGGGTCTCAACTCCGGAAAGAAATCACGGCTCAGTTCGGAACAGGATTGAGCGAAAGTACTCTTCGTTCCCGTCGTAAACCTCGTTGAACGCGGCGAGGCACACGACGGAAACGCCGGACCCATCGCGGGATAGAAATAGCCGATACTGCGCGCTTTGCCTTCCCGTAAGCGGGTCCCAAACCCGGTAAAAAACGCACGGATCCTCGCCGATCGCGAAGATATGTACGTCCTTCGCGATCAAAACCCCACCCGAGTATAAAAGATAGCCGCGAATCAGGTCGAATACGTCCAACTCGCCTAGCCTCGCGGCGTCGATGGTCTCAACGTAACAGCCGGCGTCGCGCGCGTCCGCGTCGGGAAACCGATACAGTCCGTCCGCGCCCGCGACCCATCTGGAATCAAGCCCCACCGATACCCCACCGATCAAGGCGGTAATTGGCTTCCCCGGCGCGATCGTCTTGCCGGACGCGGCGGCCGACGAGGGCTCCTCGACAAACCCATAAAACGCGGGATCCCCGGCGGACGATAAGAAGCCCGAGGTGACGAGGGTTAGTCCACGGGCGGACCTAAGCTGCATGACGGGAACCCAATATTCGAACTCCATGGACTCGCCCTTGTCCCAGATATAGCGAGGGGCCTCGTCAAAGGTATGCCGACTCGCGATCCACGCGCCGAGAACGTCGCTCACGATCGTGAGCATTCGCCCCTCGAGCGGGGTCTCGAACTTGCCCCTAATCGGCGTTACCGTTCCCGGAGCGAGTGATAGCCAGTCGCCGGTGCCGCTTGAGTAAAACGTCTGCGTCACTAGGAGCTCGCGCGCGGTGGCCGTGTCGTAAAGGCGGATCGCGAGTTCGTTGCCGCGGGTATTGCATACGCCGAGGTACGCGGGCCCACTCGCCCCGTCGAGCCGATAGATCGCGTAACCGCCCGGTTCGGGCCCGAACGAGATCGGCGTTTCGTCTAGCCCCAAAGACTGCCCCCAGGCCGACGAACAGGCCACTGCCACGACGATAGCGAACGCAAACCGCGCGAAGGTTCTCTGGATCATAGGTCCCCCGTCAATACAGTTTTTCGAATACGTAGAAAAAACCCGCGTCCGTGCCGAAGAGAATCCATCGTCCGGCGATCACGGGAGAGTTTAAAATCGTGCCATCGACCGGGATCGACCACAGAGTCCTTCCCGTCGACGGAGAGGCGCAGATCAAGGCGCCGCCGGTCATCGCGGCGTCCGCGCGAAGGCCAAAATAGAGACGATCGCCGGCGAGAGTCACCGCGGTGGAAAGCGGACGGTCAAAGTCCCTCACCCATAAGTCCCTTCCGTTTCGCGCGTCGAGCGAGCGAAGGGCATGGTCGCCCGAGGCGTAGATCACGCTCTTTCTCCACAACAGCGGCGCGCCATAGTCCAAGAGGCGCGTGTTCTCTATGAAAAGGCTTTCCGGGTCGTACGGGCTGCCCAAGGGAAACCGCGACGGGACGTTTCTCTCCCAGAGGACGTTGCCCCCGGCGAAATCGACGCAGTCATAGCGAAAGCGCATCTGTCCCTGGGCGTCCAGGCCGACGGATGAGTAGAACAGCCTATTTCCGCGAACGGCGGGAAAGCTGAACCAGGGATAGCGATTGGGCCCGGTGTCGAGCGCCCAGCGATACTCGCGTCGGTCGATGTCGTAAACGGCGAGGCTCGTCGGGTCCTCGGGCGTGCCGGGCGTGAACGCGAGAGCGCCGTCGTGAATGCAGAACGAGTTAAGGGACCAGACGCTGTTGGGCAGAGAGAAAACAAGCTCCCCGTTCGTCCTCAGAAAATACACCGAGTCGAAGTCGGAGGCCGCTACGACCATGTCGCGATACGGCACGATCGTGGAGTTGACGGCGCTTTGGGTTTGATAAGTCCAGACGGTCTCTCCAGTCGCGCGGCGCACGCAGTAGATCGCGCCGTCGCTCGAGCCGAAGTACGCGTTATCCCGATCCACGTGCGCGACCGCGTTGATCGGGCCGCCCGTGCGCACGGTCCAGTTCATCAACCCGGTGCCGATGTCCATCGAGTAAAAATTGCCGTCGGAGGACCCGAAGTATATCGTGCCGTCCGCCACGAGAGGCTGATTGAAAAACCTCCGCTCGTTCTCGTGCCTGCCCAGGGGGATCTTCCACTTTAGGCCAATCGGCGCGCCGATGACGGATGAGGACCTGCCGCCGCCGTCAACGCCGCGAAAAGTGGTCCAGCCGCCGCCGGAGCACCCCGAAAAAAGAGTGGAGATCGCAAGGGACCCAAAAGCGATCAGGTGCTTTAGTTTCATAGGAGAGACCCTCCTCGTGGGCCGAACGCGAATCGGACGACCGTGGCAAGGCCGCGCCGCGCGCGCCTGAAGTCGCGAATCCCGCGCGCCATCCCGGAGCGAGCGATCTCGCGCTCGGTGGCGTCTGGATGGAGGACGGCGCGTTCGTAGAGCGCGGCTATGGGCGCGAGCTCCGTAAAATACGCGGCGTATTCCGCCGGGGTCTCGCCGCGCGCCTTTGGCCGATAGCCCGCGGCCGCGAGCCACACGAGGAAAAGCCGGAACGAGGCCTTGGCGCCTCGCTCCCCCGAGGCGCGGGACGCGACGGAAAGCGAGCCGAGAATAACCCAACGGCGCACGAGAGAGAACGCGACCGCGAAGGCCGCCGCGCACGCGGCGAGTTTCGCCAGTAATAGCCAGGGAATCGTCGCGCGCGGGCGAAGGCGGGGGGCCTCGTCGATTTTGGGGATAACGATATCCATGTTATTCGGGTCGAAGCCCTGCTCGGGGGGAATCGCGTACTTCGTCGACTCGTAATCGACCCAACCCCACCCCGAGAAATAAAACTGGGGCCATGAGTGCCGATGGGCGGTCGTGACGAGGTAGAGACTGTCCGGGTCCTTGCCGGCGAGCGGCGGGAAGGTCGTGATGAGCCGCTTGATCCCGGCGACGTGCGAGGGCGACTGCAGATCGCGTTGCACGGTGTATCCGGTGACGACCCGGGAAGGGACCCCGGCGAGCCTCGCCAAAAGGGCCGCCGTGTTAGAAAACTCAGAGCAATCCCCGGTCTTGGTCTCGAAGAGGAAGTCCCTCAAAGCCGCGACTGACACGTCATCCTTCATGCCCAGCCGATACTGACAGCCGGACAGACCCATCAGTATTCCGTCGACGCGCGTAGCCGGCATGTCCTCGTCCGAGTACAAACCCTTCGCGTAATCCTGGAAGGCCGCAAGGTCCGCCGGCGCGAGCGAGGTCTCGAGATACGGCGCGAATCCCGCGCGTTCCTCCTCGGACAGGGGGAAGGTATCGGGCTCTACGCCCTGAATACTGCACAGCGAAACGAGGCTTTCCGCGCGATAGGTGTATTGCAGCGGGGCGTAGCGCCTGTCCTGCACGACGGGCTCGACGCGCTGGGGGAGCCAAGACATGAACTTCTTTGGGACGCAGGAATACACGTTGACGGAAATTGCCTCGCGGCCATAGTCGTAGGTGTGCTCCGGATTTTCCCATGTCTCGAGGAGGGGCGCGGCCGCCAGCGAGTTATACGGGTTCGCGGGGTCGGCGCGAAAGCCCTCGACGGAGTCCAGCCGCTCTAGATAGTTTTCCGCGAGATAGAGCGAGGGGACAGGCGACTCCACGACCATGACGAGATACTGGTTGCCGCCCGAGCCGCCGCCCTTCCCGTTAAGCCAATCCTTGCTGTCGCTCTCGAAAAGCCCGCCTGGGCCTCCGGCCGAACCGCCTCGCCGAGAGGGGTCGGACCCTTGGGATTGGCGGCGAGGATATCCGTCGCCCTCAGGGGGAACGGGCTTGAG
>JACCEE012095211.1_pt1 | contig 21185 bp, 19 predicted proteins | sample 7449931 | NCBI WGS metagenome assembly JACCEE01 (sample SAMN15323457, study PRJNA562643) | freshwater metagenome | isolation source: river surface water | place: USA:Blue River Watershed | collected 2017-08-19 | reverse complement strand
TCAAAAACATGAATGCCATGAACTTTTGTATCAATGAGTTCTGGATTCTTGTCAAAAGCTGTGACGATTTTAATTCCTGAACTCTCAAATCTATTGAAGGCATTGTAGGCCAAAAGAGCTGTGCCTAAGTGGCCGACTCCAACAAGAACGGCATCAGAGGTGTTATCGACATTGAGATAGCCCTCGATGACACGAATGACTTCTTTAAGTTCATGACCGATTTTGGGTTTTCCTTCCAAACCGACAAGCGAGAAATCTCTTCTGATTTGAGTTTCATGTATACCTAATTCACGAGAAATTTGCGAGGCACTTACCGATTCAAGATTTTGCTCTTGAAGTGGGCGAAGATATTGTAAGTAGCGGCCCAAGCGTTTAATCGCGGCCACTGTAGGAATAATGATATCGTCTTTTTGATCAGTCATGTATTTTAGATTAGCACAGAGGAAGTCTTAATGGCTATACTCCAGCTTTAACTTCTTCTATGCTCACAATTCCATCTCGATTAAGAACAAGACGTATGCGTTCAAGATGAATGAGGGAGTGGTGATCTGTAGGTCTAGAGGTATATTTGATAATCATGTTGATGTGATAAACGCGTTGGCATGGGAGATGTTCTAGCTGATTATTTTCTGGATTGAGATAAAGAAAGTCAGCTTGGGAATCATCGGCCTGTAAGAGAAGATCGCTTATATTAAGTCGCATAATATCAATGATATTTTTCCTTCTTACATGATGTTTGGAAATGAGCTGGGGATAAAGAACAACTTCTTTTTCATGGCGCATAACTCGTTCGGGCTTACCATCTTCGTCAATGGATGTGATGTTATCCATATTGCGCTTATGAAGTATATCTGGAGGAACATTTTTATAATCAATAAAACTAAAAGCTTCTTTAAAAAAACCTATCATGCGATTGTCGTAAGGATCGGTGATTTTGACCTTTCGATCGGCCAGCCATTTGATGATACTTCTAGAGAAGAAAAGTTTAAGCCAATCTTTTATGCGATCTTTGAAAACATAACTCACCACCAGAACGGTGATAAAAACAGCACTGTTTTGGGTGAAGCGGTTTTGGGCATAGATGGTGACTAGGACAGCAAAAAGCATGGCCACAGCGGCAGCAATACCAAAGAAAAATTGTATCCAGCCTTCCCATTCAGATATTTCGATATTGAGATGAAGGGAGGAAGAAATAAATTTTTTAAGAATACTTTTTCTATAAGGGTAGAGTGTATTGCGTGTGTCTTTTTTTAGGATAGAAGGGTAACCGTGATCATCGCGGTATTTTTGTTGTTTTTTTATTCGATTTGTCAGTGACTCATCCAGATTGGTAAGTTTGCTGGCCAGAGTTGGATTTTCTCTTATGACTTCAAGGAGAATAGAAAGATTATCTTGAATCGTGACACTAATAAATTCATCACAAAAAAGAAATGCTTCTCTTAGTTTTTGGGGAACGGCGGGATTAAGAAGGTCTTTTTTGAGACTTCCAATGGCATGGATCAGATGATGTGTATCATCGGAAAATTCTAATCCATTCCTTTCAAAGTCTTTAAGTCGTCCCTCTGTTTCTTCCTTTTGGAGAGTATTCATTTCTTCAATAAGAAATTTCACCATGTCAGCAACAGAGGCTTTGATGACGGCCCCTAAGAGTTTTATTTCGTTATAAATTCTATCTGTCATGACCTTGTCGTGTCCTTCTGAAAGAAGGGCAGGCAAAGTATGATGAATGCGATTGTAAGGAGAGGCGTCAACGACAGGATCGACAATTTTTTTTAGAGAAATTTTAGGAGTTTTAAACCGAATGAACTGTTGTACACGATTGTAGAATTTATGCTTGTTATAGGTTTGAGGTGAGATGTTAAGTGATTTGGGAATAAAGAAAAAAGTTTCAATTTTATAAGCGCTTTTGTTTGCTGGAGGAAGGTCAATATCGAGTTTGATTTCAAAACGATATTTGTCATGGAGTGATATTTTCGAATCCGCAATTTCGCTATTCTCTTCACGCCACATCTTCCCAAGTTTCATAACGTAGTCTCCTAAAAATACTGCATTTCGGGAGCATACGCTTCTTGGGCTTTTTTGTAAATTATTTGTGGTCTAAATCGAAATAGGCAAAAGCATACTTCATGTAGATTGAATGGGCGGCATTGATGGCAATAACAAACCCAGCAAGCCCATCCATAAAGCCTAGTTTCCAAAAGTAACATTCAAGAAACTTGGTGATGGGTTTTAAGAAAAGTTTACAGAGACTTGGTTTTCCACTCTTAACCAATTCTCTAGCACCGAATAGAGCATACTTGGTATTGGTATCAATTTGGGATTTGAAGGTGGGAAATGAATAGTGATTGAGGTGGCCTTCGATAAATCCCATGGGAGCATCTTTGAGAGGAATTAGGCGTTCGTGTACCTGAGGGTTGGTCCAAGAGCATTTTTCCCTATGATAAAGACGAGGAATGCGATCCGGGTACCAGCCGCCGTGATAAATCCACTGCCCCCTGAAGCTGGTGCGGCGACAGATTTTGTAGAGCGGATGAGCTGGTTCTTCTTCACTTTGTGAAAAAGCTTTTAAACGATCTATCAATTCAGGAGAAAGCTCTTCGTCAGCATCGATACTGAAAATCCAATCATGTTGGCAAAGAGAGGCTGCAAAGTTTTTCTGATCCCCATAACCTGTAAAAGCTCGTTGAGTAACCTTAGCACCAAATTCTCTTGCGACTTCACAAGTTTGATCTGTGCTAAAACTGTCGACAACAATGATGTCATCTGAAATTGTTGAGACAGAGCGTAGGGCCCTGGCAATATTCACAGCTTCATTAAAGGCAATAATAGTGACTGAAATTTTATGCATGAATTAATTTAACTTATTCTTCCCTTCCTTTTCAATCTATTTCCTCAGGCTTACGGCGCTCTAAGCTTGAAAGAATACTGTAAACACAAGGCACAACAAAAAGTGTGAGAAGAGTAGAGACAAAGACACCACCAATAACTGCTATGGCCATTGGAATACGTGTTTCTGCTCCAGGCCCCAAGGCAAGGGCGGCAGGTATGGCCCCAACAATTGTTGCGATAGAGGTCATTAAGATAGGGCGCAAGCGAAGGGGGCAAGCTTCAGTTAAAGCCTCTGCGACATTCGAGCCTTTTTCTCTTACTTGGTTTGTAAAGTCGACAAGCAAGATAGAGTTCTTTTTCACAATACCCATAAGAAGAATAATACCAATCATGCTGTAGATATTGAGAGATTGACCAGCGACATAAAGAGCAATAAAAGCCCCAGTAATACTAAAAGGCAAAGCAGTAAGAACGGTGAAGGGGTGGATGAAGCTGTTAAATTGAGAGGCTAAAACCATGTAAGCGACAATGATCCCAAGAAGTAGGGCAAAAATGAGGCCTTGGAAGGACTCTTGATAAGTTTGAGAGTTTCCACTGATGGCAATGCGGTAGTCAGGAGGAAGATGCTTTTTAGCAATTTCTTGAACTTTTTTGATCGCTTTATCCTGGGAAGCCTTTGGAGGAAGGTTCGCTGAAACTGTAATTGCTCTTTCCCTATCTTGGCGAGAGATGGATTGAAGAGCTAAACCTTTCTCAATCGTGACAACTTTGGAAAGAGGAATAAGTTCTCCACGATTGTTTCTCACTTTCAATTTTAAAATATCTTCTGGTTTACTGCGTTCTGTTCCTAGAAGACGAACGCGGATATCATAGCGATGCCCACCTTTAGAAAATTTGCCAGGAACAATTCCCCCCATGGTGGCATTGATCGTTGTTGCTATATCGTTTACGCTGACGCCATATTCCTTCGCCTTGAGGCGATTAGGAACAACTCTGACTTCTGGCATGCCTGCCTTATAGTCAGAGTCAACGTCAGAGAAAAGATCACTTTCATGCATCTCGGCCATGATGGCTTCAGAGTATTCGACAAGCTTATCCCAGTCAGAACCTTTAATGGCAAACTCTACTGGAAAACCACGCTTAGAAGAAAGCCCCATTCCTGAAGGATCTTGAATCGTCACTCTGATCCCTTTAATCTTTTTTACTTCTTCTCTCATCAGTTGAGAAAACTCAAATTGAGTGAAGGGCTCTTGAGTTTTTGGATTGATCGTTCTTTCCTTAAGTGGTTTGAGAGTCATGAAGATCATGCCATTATTGACGTCGTTGCCGCCAGCATGGGTGAAGTATTGTTCCACATCTTTATTTTGAGAGATTAAATTTTCGACTTCTTTGATCTTGGAATCTGTAAATTCTAAGGAAGATCCCACTTTAGTTTGCAAGCGAAGCATGACTCTGCCTTGCTCTTGTGAAGGAACGAATTCTTTCTTAAGTTGGCGAACAAAAAAGAAAGAAGAAATAAAAATAAGAAGGGCGCCGATGAGTACTGCCCAACGGAAACGCAGAAGAGTCGGTATGATCTCTTTATAAAGTTCAGCTGATTTATGAAAAGCAAATTCAACAGAGCGTCCGATCAGCGTCGTACGTTTGCCTACCTCAAGGAATTCAGAGCAGCGCATAGGAGTCAGTGTTAGGGCTTCGAGAAGAGAAAGAAGAACGGCAACAGAAATTGTGACACCGAATTGGAAGAAAAACTTCCCAATAACTCCTGACATAAAGGCCACGGGAAGAAAAATGGCAATAATCGCAGCCGTTGCGGCCATTGCTGCGAGTGTTATTTCTTTACTTCCCCAAAGAGCGGCATGTCGTCTTCTGGCTCCACGTTCTTGATGCCGGACAATGTTTTCAAGAACCATAATGGCGTCATCCACAACGATACCAATAGCCAAGGATAGACCAAGGAGAGTAAAGGTGTTGAGAGTAAATCCTAAGGCGTAGAGGCAGATGAAACTTCCGATAATGGAAGTTGGAATTGCTAGGATGACGTTAATTGTAGCTGAAAATGAACCTAAAAAGAGCCAGCAAACAAGAGCCGTTAAAATGGCAGAGAAAATTAAAGTGAAGTTTAACTCATGGATAGAGTCTTCAATGAATTGGGTTGTATCAAAGCGAACGCCGATTTCCACTCCTGGGGGAAGTGTTTTTTGAAGTTCAGCGATGCGAACCTTAACGGCTTGAGCCACTTGAACGGCATTGGATCCTCTTTGTTTCTTGATCCCTAAACCGACGGCCATGGCCCCACTAACGCGACTGATGCGCCGAGAGTCTTCAAGACTATCTTCAATTGTAGAAACATCACGAAGCATAATAGGGCTGTAGTTAACGCTACCTCCACGTTTGGCCATGACGATTTTTCCAAACTCCTCAGGGGTAGGGGCTTCGCCCATCGTGCGGATATTAAATTCTTTGTCAGTTCCTTCAATGCGTCCTGAAGGTTGCTCTGTATGTTCTGTTTGGATGGCATTTACAATATCAGTGATCGTGAGCTCTTTCATGTTGAGCTTTTCAGTTGAGAGCCAAACTCGAAGGTTTGGTTCGAGATAGCCCATCATGTTGACTTCACCAACTCCGTCAACAGTCGTAAAACGATCTTGAATTCTGTCACGTATAAGCGTCATGAGATCTCGTTTATCCATCGTGGCAGAAGAAACAGTCATAATAAGAATGGGCTGATCTTCGGGGTTACTTTTTGTAACGACTGGAGCATCAATATCTTTGGGGAGTTTTTTCGTAATACGAGAAAGGACGGTTTGAATTTCTTGAACTGCAGTATCGATATCTTTATCAATATCAAATTCAACTGAGATATTGGCACTTCCTGTTTTAGAAGAAGAAGAAAGAGATTTTATTCCGGCAATTCCCATGAGGGCACTTTCAATAGGGTCGACAACATCAACTTCCATGACTTCAGGAGCAGCTCCACTTAAAGTCACACTGACTGTGACAATAGGAAAATCTACATCAGGGAGTTGACTCACGCCCATGCGATTAAAGCAAAGGGCGCCAAAGATAATAAGCCCAGCCATAAGCATCCAGGCAAAAACGGGTTTTTTTATAGAGAGTTCAGAAAGTGACATAGTTCGTCCTTATTTTTGTATCTTTTCATCAGCAGAAGAAACAAGAAGTTGAGCCCAAGCAAGATTGGTTTGAGCTTTTAAGCGATCAAAACTTTTCTTGCTATCAAGGTAGCTATTTTGAGCTTGCAGAACGTCAAGGAGAGTCGACATTCCAAAACGATAATCTTTAAGATGCTCTTGGTAAGCATCATATGAACTTTTGATGGATTGGTTGAGGGCATCGAGTTGCTTTTGATTGGAGAGAAGAGTTTCGTAAGAAACCTTAATTTCTTTTTCAGCGTTTTTTCGGGCCTGATTAAGTAAAAGACTTTTTTCGTTTTGCTTTTCAAAGGCTTCACGAACTTGCGAGGAAATGACCCCGCCTTCATAGAGGGGTAAGGTCAAGCTGACTCCAACGTCCCAGCTCGAAGGCTTTGGACTTCCAGAGCGATCCACGTAATAGTTTCCGTTCAAATCAATAGAGGGGAGCCGACTTCCCTTAGCAGCTCTGGCCAATTCTTGTGTTGACTCGATTTGCTTTTTAAGGGATTTGATGTCAGGACGCTCTTCAATGCGTGAAAGATAATGATCAATACTTTGGGCTGAAGGGAAATCGTTTGTTGTAACTTCGATAGGACTACTTGCATTTAACCCCGTGATATTGGCAAACCCCTCTCTTGTGATTTCTAGTTGGGCTTTAGTGTATTCAATCTGAGAGCGAGTTGAGGCAAGTTGAGCTTGGGCACTTAGCAGATCAGCTTTGCGAGATTTTCCAAGGCGCACTCTTTCGCTCAACTCTTTGACACGATTTGTGAGAAGAGTTTCTTGTTCTCCAAGATTTTTCAGATCATCTTCATAAGCAACGATGGAAAAAAATGATTGAGCGACCGTGCCGAATAAACTGAGTCGGACGTACTCTTCTTGTTCGCGTTGAGATAGTTTGTCATATTCAGCCCCTTGTAGAGCTGCCATATCCTTAAATCCTCTGAAGAGGGGATGAGTGGCGTTGAATCGCAAAGAGTGTGATACTTTATCGTTTGAGGGATTTTTTGAGACTTCGGGAAGACCTAAACGAGTATAAGCTCCGATAAGGTTTAATTTAGGAAGAAAACTGGCTTCACTCTGTGAGACTTTTTCTTCTAGCTGCTTTGTTTTGGATTGAGAGATTTTATAATTTTCATTGTTCTGTAAAGCTGCTTTAAAGGCATCGTTTAAATTGGTGGCAGCAAAAATAGTTGAACTTGATAACAGCAGACAAACAACGACAAAACTTATTTTCATGATAACTCCAGAAGAGGACCTCTTCTTAGACGTTGGGGGCGATTAAATAGTTCATTTTTTCTTGGCCATTATAACTCTTTTTAAGCTTTGGTTTGTTTAAAAATTTAATTGACTGAAATACTGTGTCTTTTTAGACTCACCTTATGAAATATCGCCTGGCCATGACTTTGATATTTGTTGTTTTAATTTTGGTTTTGACCTTCTCTGGAAGAGTTGAAAAGCTTTTTCTTATATTTAAAATGGAGCAATTATTTTTTAGGACTTATTGCCACGAACATCTCTTGTTTTCCAGTTTGGTTTTTTTACTTTTATTTGTCTCTTCCGCAACGCTTTGTCTTCCTTTTATGTCTCTTTTTATGTTTTGTGCAGGGGCCATATTCTCCTTCAAATATGCTCTTGTTTTATCTTCAGTGGGATTAAGCCTCGGAGCTTGTGGGGCTTTTTTGATTTCTCGCTATTATTTAGGGGCCTATATAGAAAATAAGTTTGGTTATCGTTTCGAAAAAATTTATGAAAACTTTGCACTTCACGGGGATTATTACTTGATGAGTTTGCGTTTAAGCCCTTTGATCCCTTATTGGATGATCAATGTTTTTATGGGGCTGACACGAATGAAGTTATGGAAGTTTTATTTGCTTACTCAGGCAGGAACTTTGATTTTTGTCTTTATAATAGTGAATGCAGGAACACAAGTTGCCACCCTTGAACATCTTTCCGATCTGCTTTCGATAAAAGTTTGGTTTAGCCTTTTGCTTCTTGGCTTTGTTCCTCTAATTTTTCGTTACTTGATGATAAAAAAAAGCCGCTCGTGAGAGCGGCTTGATTTTTAGTATTTTAAAAACTAATTGGAACGCTGATGCTAACAATACCACTTTTGGTACTAGCTTTTTTATAGTTGTCCGGCTCAGTACTGCCATCGCTATACTCTTTTTTACTTATGTCAGCGACTCTGTATTGCAGATTGAGACTCAGAATAGGAAGAATTTTATAGCCAAATCCCAATTCGTAAGCGGTGGACTTCATTTTGTTATCCTTGAATTCTCCACCACCATCTTTTGTTGCCTTCCAATCTGCAGAAAGGAAATAAGTTCCCCAAACCCTAAAAAGAATTGGAAAGTTGTAACCAACAAAAACACCGTAAGAATTAACAGACCACTCAGAGTCTAAACTCTCATTTAATGATTTAAGAAGATCAATGGATGAACTTGGCTCTTTATAAGTTGCAGTATAGCTTCCATGGTCGTAGGCAAATCCCCCCATGAGCCCTAAATAATCTACCCCTAAGCGTCCACCGTAGTTCATTCCTGAATAATCATATTTTTGGCTCGTTTCTTTAAGATCAATTTTCCCTCCTAAAGAATAGCCAACATAAGGTTCAATAAGAACGCTTGCGAGTGCTGCTTTGCCAATGAAAATTAATACGGCGAGAATGACGTAATGTCTTATGCTGAACATAATCCCTCCTGGAAAATGATCTAATGAATATAATTAAATTATAGAGGGCTTAGGAAAAAGCTCAAATAAAAACTTTATCGGACCACTAGTTTATTCAGTTTTATGAGGAAGAAGAATCTTAAATTCTGTGCCTAAGCCTTCTTGGGTATCAACTTCAATTTCGCCATTATGAAGTTTGATGATTCCATAGATGATAGGCAGACTTAAGGTTGCACTGGATGATTCTTGCTGAAAGGGGTCAAAGAGTTTTTTTTGCTCAGCCTCACTTAAGCCCTTTCCGTTGTCTTTAATTGAGAGTGATATTTTGTTTGGTTTGAGTTCTGACTTGATTTCAATGACTGGCTTTTTATCATCAGTCTTTTGAAAAGCATCTTTGCAGTTGAGAAGGAGGTTGGTGATGACAGTAAGAAGTTGCGAACGAACGCCCCATACTGTTCTGGCATTAGGGGAAATCTCAATTTGATAGTTAGCCCCAAGACTTTGGAGATTAATTTTGGTCAGAAGGATTGATTCGTTGATCAAATCATTGATATTAACCCACTCTGGCTCATTAGTCTCAATTTGAGAAAAACGTAAGAGGCATTCAGTCGTCTCTTTGATGGTTGCAACATCCGCTAGAATTTGCTGATGGAGTCTATCAAAGGTGATCAGATTGATAGGTGGTTTATTAATTGTTTCTCGGCTAGCTTCAGCTGATTTTTTGATAGAGTTTAGTGGGACAATAATTTCATGAGCAATGCCGATAGCGAGACGACCTAGAGCTGATACTTTGGAGTCGTTGATCATATTGTTTTGCAGGTTGAGTTTTTGATGCCAATGCTCTTTGGAGCGTTGACGCTCTTGAAGATAAGCTCTTTTAAGAAAATTTGTGACAAAAGCAAAAAATGCTGTAACCAAAACAACATGAAGGCTGAAATCAATTTTTCTTTGAAGTTCAGAAGTATAGCCACTACTTGAACCTTCTAAAAATATGAGAGCAATGGCATCGGCTAGAAAAATGGAGTTGACCATACTTCCAATTTTGAAATTCATGAGAGCGAAGTTTAAAAATATAAAGGTGAGCAGCAAGTATAAGAGGGGGCCGTTGAGGCCATGAGAGGCGAGCCAAGAAAAGTTAAACATGCTTAGGTTTGCCAAAGTAAAGAGAACCATCGCAATGACAAATTGTTTGCCATGACGAGAGATAATATAAGTAGTGGCATAAGTGGGAAAAGCTAAAAAATCGATAGCGTTGATAGGGAGATCGAAAATAAAAGTGCTGACAATTCCAAAGATAAAGCAAACGGAGGCAACTAAAAGTATAAAATTTAGGATGCGGTGTTCGAGGCTGAAATTCGCTTCAGAACCACCTAAGATGAGTGACCATTTTTTTCTAGAGTTTTCCATAGGTAGTCATTTTAAAACTCTTAGAGTTTCTGGCACAGTGGAAACTTATTCCTGAGCGAAATGTTCTAGCTTAAAGTATCCCAGAAGGTTTTGAAGGAATTGGCCAAGAATTGGACGGCGAGGGCGCACAAAAGAATACCCATAATACGGTCCATGATATTAATACCAGTTTGACCGAGTATTTTCAGAATGTAGCCTGAAAACTTCATGACCACCCCAGCAAGGATGAATGAAATGATAAGAGAAATTGTGACCAGAGCATAGTTGGCAATAGAGTGGTCTTTCATGACGAACATGATAATTGTTGCGATGGCGCCTGGGCCTGAAAGCATAGGCACAGCAATAGGGAACACTGATATTTCATGGATGTTATTGGCAGTTGCAATTGTTCCATCTTTGGTGGTCTGACCGTAGATCATGCTGAGACCGATTTTAAAGAGAATCACACCGCCTACAGCAAAGAGAGAGTAATACTCAATTTGTAGATAATTGAGGATCATGCGTCCAGTGATCAAAAAGATAAGGGAGACAGCGATCGCTACACCAATAGAGCGAATGATGAGTTTGTTATGCTTTTCTTTAGGCAAATCTCTCACAAGCGGGAGATAGACGGGAACGAGACCTAGAGGATCCACTACAGTTAAAATAGTAATGAAAACGGTAAAGATATATTCGTTCGTCAACATGAGTCATACTCCTAAAAATGGGGCCTCATATATCTGCTGGGAAAAGTACTTCGTGTCAAGTCCTTCTCTGAACATCTTTATAAAGTTTAGCATTCTTGGAATTTTTTTGTTTGGTTATTTTTCTTCCTTGAGTGAGTTTATCAGTTTTTGTGCAACTTGCTGGTGCCCCAAGGGATTGAAATGGCCATCTGGATAGTTGCACTTGGACTTTGGACTAAAGCACTCAGGGGTATTACGGGCAAAATCAACGAACTTGCCACCATCTTTTTCCACTGCTTCCTTGAGAGTTGTTAGATAGCTTTCTGATAGATATTCATTTTGTAAAAAGAGAATCGTAAATTTGATTCTGGGATAACGTTTTTTGAGTTTACTTTGGCTTTCTTTGACGAGCCTTAAAAAAAATTCGAATTCTTCTTGGGAATAGTGACCATTGGCTGAGACGAAGCGTTGGTAAAAGTAGGATCGCCAGTGTTCCAAAAAGAGATTTAAGGTCAGATCTCTCTTTGGAATAAAAAGACCGCGATCTTTTAATTTTTCATCGTGTTGAAGTTCGTACCAAGGGCTGGGTTGCACCCAACTGAGGCTAAAATTATTGCGCTTCATGTGGCTGGCTATAAAACCATAAATCGCATGTGTGACTTCTTCTTTTTGCAGAAATGGCACTTCTGTTTGAGTTTCGATAAGGCGCAGAACATGAGCGGTGCCTGCTCCGGGCAGACCGAGATTGATAGAACGATACTCTGGAAGTTCTTTTTGGACTAAGGCCGGAAAATTCTCATCGTCGTTGACTCCCTGACCAAAAGTCTGAGAACAGCCATAAAAAAGTATGGCCTTAGAAGCTTGTTTAGCCGGAAGAATTCTAAAGCCTCGTTCGTTGATGGAATAATGTTTTTTATAAAGCTCTTCCCCTTGAAAGAACTCTTGCTCTATCCAATTTCCTGCATTTGGACGTCTTCCAAGAGTAGGATCTTCTCTTGTGAAGGTTGTTTGGGGTGAACCTTCTAAAGCACGTTTTTGAACAAGCGGCGGATGTTTTGATTCAAAGTAGAAAATAATGGGAGTCAGTAAAAAAAGAAGAACGATGATGTTTATGAGTACGACTTTTTTTAATTTTTTTCTCCACAGGTAAATGACTCCTAAGAGAAACAATATAAAAAGACCAGCGGAGAATATATGTCCTAAGGATTGAAGATTGCGGGGATGAAAAAAATAGAGAAGAGAGCTCATGCTTAAATCATACTTCTAAGATTCTATTCAGGGGAAGACTTTTCTGAAAGACTAGCCACCATGCTTAAAAAGAAGCATCGTTCCTGCTACAAGTAAAATCGCTGCCAAGCTACGTTTCCAGACATGTCCCTCATGAAAGATTTTTCCTCCTAGAGCGGCGGCAAAGAAGACTGAGCTGCGCTTAACTGCAATTACAAGAGCGGCAGGGGCCAGAGCGAGTGCCAGAAGGTTGGTATAGCGGTAACTGAGGGTCAGGATGGCAATCACAAGAAGCCATGACCAGTTACTTTTTAAACCCTGAGCAAGTTGTTTTAAGGGAGAATGTGCCCATGGCCAGATGAGAAGATAGAAGAGAAAAAAAGAACTTTGAGTCAAAGCCATGACAAGAGGAGGAGCGACTTTAAGGGGACCCATGACATAGCGATCAAGAAGGGTGTTGATAGTCATGAAAAAGAGGGCAAGTAAAATGGCTCCGTGTTTAGAAAAATGTTTCCATTCAAGTTGACCCTCTCTAAATTCTAAAAGTAATGCTCCCAAAACAACAAGCGCCAAACCACCTAGGTCCATGAGGTTCAGTGTCTCACCGAGGAAGATAAATCCTCCAAGGGCCACAAAGAGAGGGGTGAGGGCCAAAAGAGGAAGGCCGCGAGAAAGTTCGAGGGTTTTGATCCCCTTCATGACAGACCAAAACCCTAAGGCGTTTAAAAATGACTTTCCTATGATGAGAAGGGCGATGGGAAAGGTCAAACTTTGCCATGGAGCTTTGACAAAAAATGGCAAAGAAAAAAGAACATTGAATACCGAAATGAGCAAACAGAAATCAAAGGCTTCTAATTTTTGTAGAGCTTTTTTCTGAGTAAGGGCCGAGGCAGCAGAGCATAACGCCGAAACGAAGCTATAAAGAAACCAAGTCATAAACAGTCCCTGAAAGAAAAACTCAGTCTTTGCTTACCATGACTTTTTTTAAAGTTAAATTAATAAGTGATTTTCTTGGTTGAGTTTGTTTTTGCATTTAAGAGTTTTGTTTTGCTTAACATCTTGAAGTCATAAGCCGAAAGGAATGAGTAATAATCAAAGTGAGTCGATATGGATGCACAAAGTACTCGTAAACTTCATGCTCGTCATCATTTCCATTCTGTAGGGCATGGGCTTTTCTACAGTTTTGATATTGCAGACCATGAAAGCAATGAAGCACGTCTTTTGTTTGTTTATGACTGTGGAACAAAATCTCGACGTCATTTTTTACGGACAGAAATTAAAAGTTTTGAAAAAAAACATGGAGAAAAAACTCCTATTGATTTGTTGGTTCTTTCTCGTTTTGACCATCATCATTTTCTTGGTCTGCTTTCTCTACTTGAAAACCGTGGTATGGGCGAAATTGTTTTTCTTCCCAAGTTAAGTACTGCTGAAAAACTATTTCATACTATGCTCGCTACTGAAAGCGGTCATGATGATGAGTATTTAAATTTTATTCAAGACCCAAGCGTATTTTTAGCAAAGTACTTTAAAAAAGTAATTTTTATAAAAAAAGCTGAGCGCCCCCTCATGTTCAACCCAACTCAGGTGGAGCCCGCCAAAGAAAAGCTCGAACTTGTTTCTTATAGCGATGATCAAGTTCAAATTGATGATAACTCTTATTTGCGCACAAACTTAGGATGGATTTTTTATTTTTATCTAAGCACTCCGGAGATTTTTCGTCTGAAGCAGGTTGAAGATGAACTTTTTAGTTTGGGGTTCAGCCAAAAAAGTTTTAGCGAGGTTCTAAGTAATGCGGTTTCGTTGAACAAGATTAAAAGTATTTTTGCCAAACATCAGTGGACTGAGCATGAAACAACTTTAGCCTGTGTGCATGGGCCAAGTTCGGCAAAGCATTGTTGTCCGACAGGATTTTGGTATGCTCGTCGCTCTTTGCATTTTCTTGAGCACCATCTGGCCAACAAACGCTGGCTTTCTTTGGGGGGGAAAGATTTTTGTGTACTTACGGGGAGTTTAAATCTTTCAAAAAATTGGGAGGACTTGCGCGACAAGCTTCAAAAAATTTCTGAACGTATCTCTATTTTTATGATTCCTCATCATGGTAATCATCGACACTGGAATGATGCGATCGTTGGGGATGTGGACCCTGATGCTTGGGTTATTTCTTCACGTCTTTGGTCATTGTTAGTTTCAGGCCACAAGGTGCTTTCGGCAGTGAAGCATGAAAGTCGTGGGGGAGAAATCTGTTCTGTTCATGAATTTAGGAATATGGCCATTGAGCGCATCTTTATATTAAAGGGTGATAACCTAAGTTGATCATTTTGCTTTCTTTTACCTAGATGGTATTATGTTCGTTTGCTGGCAATGATTGCTCTATCGAACATTATAAAGGGTAAAAATATGTCTAAGAGTTTGCAACTTGGAATTATTAATAGAGGACTTGTTATCCTAAAAAAGAAAGAGCCCTTTTTAGGTTGGCTTAAGAAACTTCCAGATCCTATCGAAATCAGTTTGAAAGAAGCCAATGAAGATCCCATGTCTCTTCTTATTCCTGATTTTGAAAATGCTGAAGAAGCCACTGAATATATTCGTGATCGTTTTGAAAAACTCTGGGGTTTTGAAATGGAGCGCTGGTGGGAAGACCCAGACGATTGGGAGAAAAATCTTTCTTGGAAAAAATTCACTGAATGGTTTGAAGTTGAAACTTCCAGTATCGTTTGGGATTTAGGAACTGAAACTATCGAGCGCGACGAGGATGAAATTATCCTTTAGACAGGATGATTCATCAGATTGTTTACTACCATAAAATGAAAGAAAGCTGCAATGATGACGAGCAGATGAAAAATCTCGTGGTAACCAAACACGTGTGGAAAAGGATTGGGCTTTTTGAAAGCGTAGATGATGGCGCCAAAACTGTAGAACACTCCCCCAATAATAATATAGGCTAAATCTAAAGTTGGAAGAGAAGTTTTCATTTCTGGAAGATAAGAGATGGTCAGCCATCCCGCACAGAGATAGATAAGTGAGCTGACCCATTTCGGGGCCTTGACCCAAAAAAAAGATTGAAGAATACCAAAGATCGCCGTAATCCAAGTGGTCAGGAGAAGCTTTGTTCCTGCTTCAGGGGGGAGTGCCAAAAGACAAATAGGAGTAATCGTACCAGAAATCAAAATGAAAATAGCCGAATGGTCAAAGCGCTTCATCCACTGACGTATGTTGGGTTTCCACTGAGGGCGATGATAAAGAGCGCTCGCTCCAAAAAGAGTGAGCAAGCTTAGAGAATAAATGAATGCAGCAATAAAGCCTTTCAGCCCTTGAGCCTTCGCTAGGAGCATGAGGCAAGCCCCTAGAGACATAAAAAAAGCAGCTTGATGGAAGTGGCCACGGAGTAAGGGTTTGATGAGTTGTGTGTTCATGTGAAATGTTTATCACAAAATAAAAAAGGGAGAAACTTTGTTCTCCCTATTTTTTATGAAGATTGAATTTCATTTAGTCGAGGCGGTCACATTCGCTTGCGTTATTGCTCTGAGGATTTCCAGGATGAAGCTTGTCATTTTTGATAATTTCAAGAGCTTCTTTTTGGGTGATTTGGCCATCTTGAAGTCGTTTGAAGGTTTCAATTTCAAGATTCATGCGTGTGTTTTTGACATACTTATGTTCTGGCCAGAGGTTGTCGGGGTGATTGCTTCCTCCCATGGATAGTGGGTAGAAGTGATCGATAGTATATCTATTCCAGCAATTTTTAGGGATGCCATAAGCTCTATAGATTCTTGCCTTATCTTGGGTGGTTACATTTCTTCGGCAGTAAGCGATTTTTTCTTCGTAGCGATCTTCAGTATAGTCTCCATCTTTTTTCGTGCAGAGACTGCCGGTGGTCATTTGGGCATTTGGGGTAAGAGGAAAAGCCAAGGCTTGACTTAAACTTAGGATAAAGAGGCTAGAAACAAGAAGGGCAAGAGTTAAAAGTCTCATTAGGTTTCCTTTATAAGTAATATAAGGGCTAACTAAAGTTACCAGTTTTAGAAGTTGCCTGTCAACGATGCTAAAGTGCTTTGAAAAAAGAACATAAGTTCTTGATCATATTCCAATAATAAGGGCTAAGAATAAATTGTTTATATATTTAAGGCTTTAGGCATTGCCCGCTATTTTGGCAGCGTAACATGGCCGTGCGCAAGTCGTGAGCTTCTTTGAGAGTGAGTGATATTTCATAGGTGAAGCCGTAAGATTTTGTGCCTTTTTGGGCCACAGAAAAAAAGCCTTGAACTGAGCGGAACTGGACGTTGTCATAGATGCGCTCGTGATCTTGAATTTGAACAGCTCTTCCTACAAATCTTTTAAAGCGTTCTCTTTGATCAAGGGCCTTTTGGTAACCCTGACCTGGTTCCTTCCAACATTTTATTTCGCCTATGAAATCGACCATGTTAGTGGAGCGATTAAAGACGATGAGGTCAAGTTCGCCGATGACTTGGTTTTTGAATTTATAAGTTATTCCTGATTTGATTTCGTATTTGTCCTCAGGAAAATAGGTTTTCATTTCTTCTTGGGCGACAAACTCGCAGACATTTCCGGAGTTTTCCCAATCGTAGCCTTTGTCTTTAAAGAGCTCCACGTAGTTTTCGATAGGGCCGGCTAAACAAAGGGTAGAGAGAAGGCTGAGAGTAAGAGTCAGGATTAAACGCATAGGTACCTCGTTTGTCTTTTCACTTTCTTATCCTGCTTATGTGCTCATGCCTAGGGGAGAGGAGTTTTTACATGAGTGATGTAAATAAAATAACTTAGCTCTTAGGGCAAAGCTTACCCCCATGTCAGGGGGGAAGAGGGAGAGTAAAATAAATCTGGGTTTGGTATCTTTTAGGAGGAATAGTGAAATTATTAATTTTTAGCACCCTTGTACTTCTTGTGTCTTGTTCCACTCCAGCTCCAAAGGTTTCATCGCAGTGGACAAACCCTGATATGACTCCACAACGCTTTCCAGCTTCTGTTAATAAAGTGGAAGAGCTTGAGCAAGGGGCCAGTGAAATGGTTTTTGCTCCTTCAGAAGAAAAAGCTGAAGAGGCCGTCTCTGAGCAAATTAATGGTTATCAAGAAGCCTATCTTCGCACTCATGACTATTTAAAAAAGTTTGATGCTGATTTGGACCGTGCTGTTCAAAACGGCGAAAAGTTTGAATTAGCAAAAAATAACAACTATCAACGAATGCTTGTTCTTTGGGATATCAGAACTCGTATGCGTGACAGAGTTGTTTATGCCTATTTCAAAGCCATGAAGTATTCACAAAGTCACGAGCAAGGCTTTGCTTCCAAAGTTCTTTCTCGTTTTAGTCACCACATCTCCACTTTAACTTCTGCAGAGAAGAAAACCGTAGGCGATCTGACTAGTGATCTTAAACAAGTTCAAGATTTCTTCGACAGCAACCCAAGTGCTGCAGATTTCGCCCGTGTCGAAAAGGGTGATGTTTCTTGGATCTTTGAAAAGGTGGGTGGTCGTACCGCGGCTGCTCCTCGCAAGCTTCAAAAAGGCTTCCCCTCTCAAGGACAGGAACTTCTTCCTAGCAATCAAGAAGTGATCAAAGAGAAAAAAGAGCAGCAAGAAATTGATAAAATGGCTAAGCAACTTTCTACTGTGACAACAGAGCTTTCTCAAGAGATTGAAGCGGAAGCTGCTGCTTTAGAAATTGAAAGTACAGATCGTACTCCTCAAGCTGTGGCAAAGTATATTCCAAGTGTAGGAAAGACTGGCAATTTGACTGGCAATGAATTTCCTGCCAACACTTGGGCCATTACTTTTGATGATGGTCCGCATGCTTCGCGTACTGCACAGGTGTTACAATCCCTTAAAGACTATGGTGTAAGTGGTACTTTTTTTCAACTTGGCTCTGCAGTGAGAGCAAATCCTACTCTTGTAGGAGAAATCTCAAAAAGTCACACGATCGCCAACCACACTTTTTCACATCCTCAGTTAACCAAGTTGAGTGGGGCTGAAATCAAAACACAGATTAAACAAACGGGTGATTTGATCGAAAAAGCCACTGGCTCACGTCCTAAGTTTATGCGCTGTCCTTATGGGGCAGGAGTAAGCAATTCAACGGTTCGTCAGGTGATTGCTGATGAAGGTATGATTCATGTTTTCTGGAACGTGGATACTCTTGATTGGCAGGATAAAGATCCTGACTCCATTGTACAAAGAGCGATGAAGCAAATGATTGCGAATGGCAAAGGGGTTGTGCTCTTCCATGACATCCACCCACAATCTGTAAAGGCCATTCGTCTTCTTCTCCAAAAAACTAATGAGATTACAAAAAGTGGCAAAGGAACTTACAAGTGGAAATCTCTCCCAAGCATCGTTCAGGAAATGAACGCGCGTGAGTAGAGCTTTCTTAATTTTTACATTGATCATCCTCAGTCAAGCCTCCTTTGGAGGCTTGGCTCATAAAGAAATCATAAAAAACTACACCATTGAACGTTTGGATGCTGCAGCCAATCTTTTAATGGTCGCTGTAGACCAAGGGCTTGAAGGTAAAGACGGTGCTGAAAATGTTTGTGGCATAAAAAAAGATGAGGCCTTGATTCATATTAATGAAGTGAAAGCCCTTATTGATGAAAAGTTTGCTTTAATGAAGGGAAAGAAAAACAAAACTGTTGTTCCTGTACCTTGGTTGCGTTGCCAAACAGCTTGTCATTGTGCTGTGTATGAACGTTACATTGAAACTTGGGATTTAGAAAAACTTTCTAAAGATGATTTTAAGCGCTACAAAACGATTCAGGCATTGGCGTCAAAAATGAGTGCCAAGGATGTTAAGCGTTGTGTGAGTGTGAGTCGTTGGTTTTGTCAAAGCCCATTATTTAACTATTTAAAGAAGCAGACAAAACCTTAGTTTATCCTCTTTCTTTATTATTTTTTGGCTCATATGTTTGTGTCTTTAAAATGTGAGAAGGAAAACCTGTTTTATCTGAGTAAAACAAAACAGTGTAGTAAAAATAATGAAGTATTAATTCATATATAAAAATAAACTTACGAAAAGAGAGCTAGTAATACGTCGTAAATTATTTCTTAGACTTCAGTTGGAAGCAAGTGAAAGCTTATGCAAAAATTAAAAAGTATTGAAGTTATTAAAAATCATCTCGTAGGTAAGCCTCTTACTTGGTTTGGGTTTTGTGCTGCTGTTTATTTGATTTTTTCACTGAGTGTTGCTCTTTATTCTTTTGTTAAAACTAAAGAAGAAATTAAACATGATGCTGATCATCGATTGATGATGGCGGCTAAAGCTATTCAACTTGTTTTGCCTCCTCATTTTATTGATAGAGGAACTTATGATTCTTATTTGGAAAGACCTCTGTTTCTTCATATCAATCAGCGATTGAAGGATGTTAATGATGCTTTGCAGACAAGTTATATTTATTCATTGGTAAAACTTGAAGAAGGATATTTTTTTACGAGTGGTAGTTTTGCTCCCAAAGAGCTTCAAGAGATTGAAAGCGTAACGTATCCTAGATTTTATCGTGATTCACCCACAAAAGTGCTCGACTTAGCCTTTGAGAGTATGAAACCCCAGTATCACGAATATCAAGATCAATGGGGGCGCTTTCGTTCTGTGTTTGTTCCCCAAACAGCGGCAAATGGTCAGAAATTTATTATGGCGGCCAATATAAATCTTGATAAGGTGGAAGAGGCATTGTTTTGGCGACTCGCTTCGCAGTTCATTTTTATCTTTTTGCTTTTTACATCTTTTGTTCCTCTTCTCTTGTACGTAAGAGTGATTTATCGAACATATCGTAAAAGAATGGAAACAATTAACCAAGAATTAGAAGTGATGGTAGAGCAGAGAACGAAGGCGCTGATGCATGCCAATCGTTTAGTTGAAGTGGGGACTTTAGCGGCTGGGGCTGCACATGAAATTAAAAATCCACTTTCTGTAATTCAGCTTTACACAGAAACTTTGCTTGAGCGCGAGGGAGAGGAAAAATTATCTCAAGATGTAGAGCAAATGTTAAAGAAAATCATTCATGCCTCTGGACGTATTAAAGATTTATCTGAAGGTTTACGCTCTTTTGCTAAACCCAGTGATATCAAAAGTTTTAGCGATGTTTCTTTGCATAAAATTATTAATCATATTCTTCTGATTTATGAACCTATTTATAAAAAGAAAATTCGCATTATGTTTTGTTCGGATTTAGCTGCAACGAACGATATAATTTTAGGTTTGACTTCGCAGGTGGAACAAGTCTTTTCCAACCTCTTTAGTAACGCTCGTGATGCCATTGAAGAGACGGGAAGAAATGAAGGACATATTTGGATTAGCACGAAAAATCTGAATGGTGATTATATTGAATTGAAAGTGCGTGACGACGGTAAGGGCATGGATGAAGATACTTATAAGAGAATTTTTACGCCCTTTATGACAACCAAAAGTGGTGATAAGGGAACAGGCTTAGGACTTTCTATCATCCAATCTCTCATTCTATCAATGAATGGTCGTATTGAGGTGCAGTCTGCCTTAAATCAGGGCACAACCTTCACTATTCTCTTCCCTCTTAAAAAGGCGATTAAGGAACAATAAACTGGTTTTCTGTCACACCCTCTTAACGTCTGGCAGAACTCGTGCTTAGATGGACAAGAGGTGTTTATGAAATTAATTTTGTCACTTATCTTGTCCCTTATTTCCTTGAATTCAATTTTTGCTGCTGACATTATAGGCAAATGGCAAACGATTGATGATGCTAGCAAGCAACCAAAGTCGATTGTAGAGATCACACAAGATTCCAAGGGAAGTTATAACGGAAAAATTATTAAGCTTTATCCTGCTCCGGGAAAAGATCTCAACCCTATGTGTCTGACTTGTCCTGGCGCCCTAAAAGGGCAGCCTATTCTGGGCATGCAGATCATCAATGATCTCAAAAAAGAAGGGGAGAGTTTTAGCGGAGGGACCATCTTAGATCCCGTTAGTGGTAAGATCTATAAATGCACACTTAAGCGTGAAGGTGAGAAACTTTCAGTGAGAGGCTATGTGGGCTTTAGCCTCATTGGACGCACTCAGACTTGGAATCCGGTTGTAGAATAAACTCAATTTTAACTGATATCTTTAATTGGCGAAGATCCAAAAAAGCGTGAATACTCTCTAGAAAACTGGGATACGCTAACATAGCCTACTTGAAAAGCCGCTTCCTGGGCCGTGCATCTCGTTTGCATTAAAATTTGTTTTGCTTTGAGAAGACGCAGTCTCTTTTGATACTGT
>JACCEE011350655.1_pt1 | contig 21197 bp, 20 predicted proteins | sample 7449931 | NCBI WGS metagenome assembly JACCEE01 (sample SAMN15323457, study PRJNA562643) | freshwater metagenome | isolation source: river surface water | place: USA:Blue River Watershed | collected 2017-08-19 | reverse complement strand
GGTGTTGATAAAGGTGAGTCCGTTATGATTCCTGGTGATGCTATAAGTAAGGGCATTAAAAAATTATGGAAGCAGGGACTGTTTTCTGATATTAATGTCACCATAGAAAAAGTGGTGGCAGATACAGTGAATATCAACATCGACCTTGTTGAGCGACCTCGTGTTTCAAAAATCTTTTACGAGGGCGTTAAAAAGTCCGAGCAAGAGTCTTTGAAGGAGAAGATGACGTTGCGGGTTGGTGATCAGCTTACCGAGTATCTTTTGTCAAATGGAACGAATACTATTAAAAAGTTTTATGGCGAAAAAGGATACAGGAATGCGGCTGTAAATGTTGTTCAAGTTAACGACACTGTTATTGCCAATGGAGTTCGTGTAACGTTTGAAGTAGATAAGAAAAAGAAGGTTAAGATTAGCGACATTACCTTTGATGGAAATATTGAAGTTTCTGATAGAAAACTGCGTGGTGCAATGAAGAAGACGCATCGTAAGGATATTAATATCTTTAAGAGTGCAAAGTTTGTCGCCGGTAACTACGAAGAGGATAAGGAAAATGTAATTACCTACTATAACGAGAAGGGGTACAGAGATGCTAAGATCATTTCTGATTCTATTTATGTTGTAAACGATAAGCGGATTGGCTTGGTTATAAAAGTTCATGAAGGGCCTAGATATTATTTCCGTAATATTACTTGGGTCGGAAACACAAAGTATCCTTCCGATTTTTTGTCAGCTGTAATGAAGATAAAAAAGGGTGATGTTTACGATAAGGGATTGCTAGAAAAGCGTCTCTCTACCGATGAGAACTCTGTTTCGACTCTTTACATGGATGACGGTTATCTTTTCTTTAATGTTGAGCCTACTGAAGTTAAGGTAGATAACGATTCTATTGATGTTGAGATGCGCATCTACGAAGGAAAGCAAGCTACAATATCTAAAGTGTTGATTAGTGGTAATACCAAAACTAACGAACACGTTATTCGTCGTGAAATTTGGACAAAGCCAGGTGAGCTTTTCAGCAAGAGCGATATCATGCGTACTAATCGTGAGCTAGCTCAGATGGGACACTTTGATCCGGAGAAGATGAACGTAATACCAATGCCGAACCAAGCTGACGGAACTGTAGATTTGAAGTATATACTTGAAGAAAAACCTAACGATCAGCTTGAAGTGTCTGGCGGTTGGGGCGCAAATATGTTTGTAGGTACAATCGGTATTCGGTTTACGAATTTCTCTGCTCGAAGAATTTTTGAAAAGGGTGCATGGAGGCCTGTTCCTTCCGGCGATTCTCAATCGCTAGCGTTGCGTGCACAAACCAATGGTTCGTATTATAAGGCCTTTAGTTTAAGTTTTCAAGAGCCGTGGCTGGGAGGCAAGAAACCTACCTCTCTGTCTGTATCGCTTTATCATACAATTCAAAACAACAGTACGTATCTGTATCAGGCTAGTTCGCAATACATGAAAGTAAGCGGTGCTAGTGTAGGTCTTGGTACTCGGTTAAAGTGGCCCGACAACTACTTTACTTTGATGAATGAGCTTAGCTATCAGAATTATAACCTTAAAGAGTGGAAAGGCTTTATTTTTGAAACTGGTCAGTCGAATATAATTAGTTTCAAGACAACCTTTGCTCGTAACTCTTCCGATCAGCCGATATATCCTCGACGTGGTTCAAACTTCTCTCTCTCTGTTCAGGCTACTCCTCCGTATTCTTTGTTCTCCAATAAAGACTATACCGATCCAAATATGCTTGACAGTGAAAGGTATAAGTTTATTGAGTATCATAAATGGGCGTTCCGTTCTACGTGGTACAATCAGCTAGCTGGCGATTTAGTGCTTAGTACAAACGTTCAGTTTGGTTATTTAGGCTACTATGATAAAGGCCTTGGGTATTCTCCGTTTGAAGGTTTTGACTTGGGTGGTGATGGCATGTCGGGTTACAATCTTTATGGTAAAGAAACTATTGGCTTGCGTGGTTACGAAAATAGTACTTTGACTCCTATTTATAAGAATGTTAGAGTTGGTAATATTTACAATAAATTTACAGCCGAGCTTCGTTACCCATTAGTTTTATCACCTTCGTCTACAATTTATGGTCTTGCTTTTGTTGAAGGAGGAAATGCGTGGTATAATTTTGCTGATTTCAGTCCATTTACTATTAAGCGTTCTGCCGGTGTTGGTCTACGTCTATTCTTACCTATGCTTGGTCAACTTGGAATTGATTGGGGTTATGGCTTCGACGAGGTTACTAACTCTCCTGGTGCTGGCGGATCAAACTTCCACTTTGTAATTGGTATGCCATTTTAATACTGCTTATATGAAACGGATACTGCTACTTTCTCTGTTTTTAATTCTAGGGGTTGCCGGGTTTGGCCAAAAGTTTGCTTTTGTTGACTCGGATTATATTCTCAAGAAAATACCTCAGTATAGGGCAGCGCAGGAACAGTTGGATAAACTTGCCGGCCAATACCAAAAGGAGGTTGAAGATCGATTTGTCTCTATCGATGAGCAAGTAAGGTCGTATCAAGCGGAGAAGGTGCTTTTAACTCAGGATATGCGCAACAAGCGTGAGCAAGAGCTTATGCGGAGACAAAAAGAGGCACAAGATTTGCAGCGCAACTACTTTGGTCCGGATGGGGTTCTTTTTAAGAAAAGGACAGAATTAATTAAACCCATACAGGATCAGGTTTATAATGCAGTGAAAGATTTAGCGTCGGAGGGTGGTTATGCTGCAATTTTTGATGTGGCCAACAATCCAACTGTATTATTCTCTAACTCGAAGTATGATAAGAGTGATGAGGTTTTGCAGAAGTTAGGCTATAGGTAGTTGGAATATTTTTTTTAGATTTGTATTAACATAAACCCAAATAAAATGAAGAAGATTATTGCAATAGCAGCATTGGCTGTATGCTTTGCGTTCACTGGACAGGCTCAATCACTTAAGTTTGGCCATATCAATGTGCAGCAGGTTATTTCGCTTATGTCGGAGAAGGATAGTGCCGAAGTTAAGCTTAAAAAGTATGGCGAGAGTTTGTCTGCCGACATGGAAACAATGCAAGTTGAATTCAACAACAAGTATCAAGACTATTTGAAGAAGAAGGATGCTTATACTCCTGCAATTCGTGAAGCTAAGGAGAAGGAACTTCAAGATATGCAACAACGCGTTCAAGAGTTCCAACAAACCGCTCAAGAGGACTTCCAAAGAATGCAAGGCGAAGTTTACAAGCCTGTTCTTGAAATGGCAAACAATGCAATTAAAAAAGTAGCTAAGGATAATGGCTTTACTTATATTTTTGACATTGGAACTCCTGGTGTTGTTTACTATTCCGAAACTGCAAGCACCGACATTACTGCAATGGTAAAGAAGGAGTTGAAGATTACTAAGTAATTAATCTTATTAGTTGAAATAAGGCCATTCTTCTTTCAGAATGGCCCTTTCTTTTTTAGGTATGGGACCAATTGGCATATTTGATTCTGGTGTTGGGGGGCTCTCGGTTTGGCGCGAAATTATTAAGGTTTTGCCGAGCGAGTCGACTATTTACTATGCCGATAATGCTAATTGCCCTTATGGCGATAAGTCTCAACAGGATATTATCCGCTTGGCTGATAAAGTTACAACCTTTTTGATCGAGCAAGGTTGTTCGGTAATTGTTGTGGCATGCAATACCGCTACCGCTGCAGCAATTGATTATTTGCGGTCAACCTATAGTGTTCCGTTTGTGGGAATGGAACCTGCTGTAAAGCCGGCTGCCGTAAAATCGAAGTCGGGAGTAATTGGTGTTCTTGCTACTCGGGGAACCTTTAATGGCAGGCTATTTCAGGAAACAAGTCGAAAGTACGCTGCCGATGTTAAAATGCTTATTCAGCCGGGATATGGTTTAGTTGAATTAGTTGAGTCCGGCGATTTTTCCTCACCGCGTGTGTATGATCTGCTTCATCAATATATTGATCCTATGCTGGATGCTGGCGCTGATCATGTCGTTTTAGGTTGCACCCATTACCCGTTTTTAGCAGAGGCCATTAGTAATATTGCAAAGGGTGAACTTACCATTGTTGATCCTGCTCCTGCTGTTGCATTACAGGTGAAAAGAGTGATTCGTGATGTGGGTGCACTAAATGAAACAGTTACCCCAGTAAGTCGTTTTTATTCCAGTGGAGATTGTGCTCCTATGAAGCGGATTGTTGAACTGATTGCCAGCCAGCAAGTGGTAGATGAACAGAAGATATCATTCGATTGTATAAGTTAAACTGATATATTCAGGCACAATCTCCTTTGCTGAAATCGTGCCTGAACAACAATCTTGTTTACTCTTCTTCCTTGTACCAGCTCGAATACATTAAGTAGTTTTTCGCAATTCGTTGGTTTATTTCTTGTGCTTGTACGTGGTCTACTTTCTTTACAAACTTTGCAGGAACTCCGGCATATATGCTTCCCGGTTCAATAATAGTATTGCTTAACACTAGTGCGTTTGCTGCAATTATTGCTCCTTCTCCAACAACTGCGCCATCCAGTACTGTTGCCCCCATCCCTATTAGTGCCCCATCCCTAACTGAGGCACCATGAATGGTGACGTTATGACCAATGGAGACATCGTTTCCAATAAATATTTTAGATTTTTCATAGAGGCAATGAAGCACTGCTCCGTCCTGCACGTTTACCCTGTTGCCAATGGTTATCGTATTTACATCGCCACGCAATACGGCATTAAACCATATGCTGCAATCATTTCCAATAATAACTTCTCCTACAATGGTAGCATTTTCTGCCATGTAGCAGTTTTCACCAATAATGGGTGTGTAACCTCGAACTGATTTTATAAGTGCCATCTTTTTTTCTTCAAAAATAACTGTTGTCCTTTAATATTATCGCACAAAGTGACCATTGTGTTTAACAACATTGAACCTAGAAGGTTTTGCAACGTAAAAAATACCGAACTTTCAGGTTGAAACCATACGGGCTTAATATGGTTGCGATATTTGCAAAAAAAGTTCGTTTTAGTATCGCTTGATAAGTAAAAAGGCTAAATTTGTGAACGTTATCATACTGTTTGTGCGCTGTAAGTGTATTGTGTTTCAGCGTTATATGTTGTGTGGTGTTTTATTGATTCCCTAGAAGATTGATTTAACCAAAAATTAGTTTGTTATGGACCAAAAAGTAAATCGGGTTGAAATTGAGGAGGTTGCAATTCGCTTTTCCGGAGATTCCGGAGATGGTATGCAGCTTTCCGGAACCTTGTTCTCCGACACCTCTGCGTTGGTCGGAAATGGAGTTTCAACCTTTCCTGATTATCCTGCCGAAATTCGCGCTCCTCAGGGGACTGTAAGTGGCGTTTCCGGTTTTCAGGTTAATCTAGGAAGCGTAAAAATTTATACTCCTGGCGATTACTGCGATGTACTTGTGGCCATGAATCCGGCTGCGCTTAAGGCAAATGCAAAGTGGGTTAAGAAGGGCGGCTCAATTATTCTTGATGCCGATACCTTTAATGAAAAAGGAATTGCTCGTGCAGGTTTTAAAACACTCGACCCAATTGAGGAACTAAAGTTAGCCGACTACCATATTCTTTTTGCGCCTATTACCTCATTAACTAAAGAGAGCCTAAAAGATTCGGAACTCGACAATAAAGGCATTCTGCGATGCAAAAATATGTTTGCATTAGGAATGGTATACTATATGTTTGATAGGCCTATGGATCACACCATAGCTTATTATGATAAGAAATTTGGTAAGAAACCTATTGTAGCTGGAGCTAATAAAAAGGTTCTAACGGATGGTTATAACTATGCTGCAAATGTGCAAGCGATGCCAAGCCGATATACGGTTTCTCCTGCTCCTCAAGAAAAGGGCATTTACAGAAACATTAATGGAAATACTGCTGCGGCATGGGGATTAATTGCAGCTTCGGAAAAAGCTGGGTTGCCTCTTTTCTGCGGTTCTTATCCTATTACTCCTGCTACTGAAATACTAGTAGAACTTGCTAAGCGTAAGGATTTAGGCGTTAAGACACTTCAGGCAGAAGACGAAATAGCCGGTATTTGTACCGCAATTGGTGCAGCATTTGCCGGTAATTTTGCTGTTACTACCACTTCCGGACCAGGCCTTTCGTTAAAGTCGGAGGCTCTTGGCCTTGCCGTGATGACAGAATTGCCACTTGTGATCGTCGACGTTCAACGTGGTGGCCCATCTACCGGTTTGCCTACAAAAACTGAGCAGAGCGATTTAAACCAAGCGTTGTGGGGCAGAAATGGTGAGTGTCCAATGGTGGTTGTTGCAGCTAGCACACCTTCAAACTGTTTTGACTACGCGTTTATGTCGGGCAAGATTGCACTCGAGCACATGACTCCTGTAATGTTGCTGACCGACGGCTTTATTGCTAATGGATCTCAACCTTGGAAGGTTCCAAGCATGAGCGAGTTTCCATCAATAAAGGCACCGGTAGTGGCTGAAGGAACTACTGATTATTTCCCGTATAAGCGCAACCCTGATACCTTAGCTAGGTTTTGGGCACTTCCCGGGACTAAGGGATTAGAGCATCGTCTTGGTGGTCTTGAGAAGGATGCGCTGAAGGGATCAGTTTCTCACGATCCTATTAACCATGAAATTATGGTTAAAACTCGTGAAGAGAAGGTTCAACGTGTTGCGAACTATTTGCCAAAGCAAGAGTTAGTAGGTGATGCGGAAGGCGACTTACTGGTAATTGGTTGGGGTGGAACTTACGGACACTTGGTTACTGCTGTAAACAACATGAGGGCAGAAGGTAAGAAGGTGAGCCTTTGTCATATTCACTACATTAATCCACTTCCTAATAACTTGGCTGATATCTTTAAGCGGTTTAAGAAGTTGGTTGTTTGTGAATTGAATATGGGCCAATTGGCAAATTATTTAAGAATGAATCATCAAGAGTTTCAGTATATACAGATGAATAAAGTACAAGGACTTCCTTTTACTATTGTTGAATTGACTGCGAAGTTTAACCAAATACTGGAGGGCAAATAGTCATGGCAGAGGATTTTAAATTCACACCGCAAGATTTCAAAAGCGATCAGGAAGTAAAATGGTGTCCTGGTTGTGGTGACCATGCAATTTTAAGCTCTGTTCACAAAGCTCTTCCGGAGGTATCCGCAGCACTTCACTACACGAAGGAGCGCTACGTTTTTGTTTCAGGTATTGGATGTTCTTCGCGCTTCCCATACTACATGAATACTTATGGTTTTCACGGTATTCACGGTAGGGCAGCCGCAATAGCAACAGGAGTGAAGGTGGCTAACCCAACTCTTAGTGTGTGGCAAATTTCAGGTGATGGTGATGCTCTTGCAATTGGGGGGAATCACTTTATTCATGCTGTTCGCAGGAATATCGATATCAACATACTTCTCTTTAATAACGAGATTTACGGTTTAACTAAAGGTCAATACTCACCAACTTCTAAACTTGGAGTAATCACAAAAACTTCTCCGTTTGGAACTGTTGAGCATCCTTTCCGTCCGGGTGAGTTGGTTATTGGTGCTCAAGGCAAGTTCTTTGCACGCACTATCGATATGGAGGTAAAGTTGACCTCAGACGTTCTTGTTGAGGCAGCGAAGCATGATGGAACCTCTGTTGTTGAGGCGTTGGTTAACTGCGTTATCTTCAATGATAAAACGCATGGAAACTTTACAGACAAAGAAGTTCGTGATGACAGAGTGATTGTTCTTCGTCATGGCGAAAAGATGATTTTCGGAAAGAATCGTGATAAAGGTCTCGTTCTCGATGGTCAGGCTTTGCGTATAAAAGCTGTAACTATTGGTCGGGATGGCTACACCCTTGATGATGTTCTTGTTCATGATGCAACAAATCCAAACCCAGGTTTGCATATGATGCTCGTAAATATGGAATATCCGGAGTTACCTGTAGCCTTAGGCGTTATTCGTAATGTGAAGGATACAACTTACGATGATAATGTCCGCGATCAGGTTCTTGATGTTCAAAAGAAAGCGAAAATACATAGCGTTGATGAGTTACTTCGCAGCGGAGAGACTTGGGAGGTAAAGTAATTACCTACTAGCAATAAATTTAAAAGGAGTCCCTCGGGGCTCCTTTTTTTGTGCCTGAAGAAATCAAAATTGTTATATTTATGGAGTTCTAACAACTCTTAATATGGCTCCTCACAGCAATTACTATCAAGATGTAAACCTCGACTTTGGCGATACACAGTTTGACTTGCTAATGCAAAAACGTATTCGTAAGGTCTTGCTCATCTGTTCCAGTTACGACGCATTTATGATAGAGGAGGATGGCCGAATAGAAGAGTTGATTTTTAATGAGTATGTTCTGCATAACTTGCGATTCTTTCCTTCGTTTGTAAGGGCTAGTTCGGCTACGGAAGCTATAGGTGTGCTGCAGTCGCAACCTATCGATCTGGTGATTTCAATGCTCAATATTGGAGAGATAGATACCTTCGAAATGGCAAAACGGATGAAGTCTATTTCTCCGGATGTTCCAATTGCGGTACTTACCCACTTTTCGCGCGAAGTATCGCTGAAGTTAGAGAAAGAGGATTTAAGTGCTGTCGATTTCGTGTTCTCTTGGTTGGGTAACTCGGAACTCCTTCTTGCTATTATTAAGTTGATTGAGGATAGAATGAATGCCGAACATGACATCCTTGAGGTTGGTGTTCAGACGATTATTTTGGTTGAGGACTCTATTCGCTACTACTCCTCGTATTTACCCCATATATATAAAGTCGTATTACAGCAATCGAAGATGTCGATGCGGGAAGCGTTGAATGAGCAGCAGCAGATGCTCCGTATGCGCGGTCGACCAAAAATACTTTTAGCCACAACTTTTGAGGAGGCAAAGGAACTATACGATAAGTATAAAGATCACTTACTTGGTGTGATTAGTGATATTACTTACAAGATGGCTAAAGATGATACCGTGAAGGTTAAGGCCGGGTTTGAACTATGCAAGATGGTTCGTGCCGACGATCCTCATATGCCTTTTATATTGCAGTCTTCGGATAAGAGCAATAGTGAAAATGCAACGGAGCTAGGTGTTGGGTTTATTTTTAAATATTCTAGAAGTCTATTTGCCGAGCTACACGACTTTATTGTAAGCGAGTTTGCTTTTGGCGATTTTGTATTTAAGGATCCGGAAACAGGCCAAGTTGTAGCCAGAGCCAACAATCTGGAGGCAATGCAAGAGGTAATACTTTCGGTTCCTGATAACTCACTTCTTTACCATGCAAGCAGAAATCATATTTCCAAGTGGCTGTTTGCTAGAGCCTTGTTTCCTGTTGCAGAGGTGTTCAAACGCCTAAGACCGGAAGATTTTGAGGATTTGGTTCAAGTGCGCCAGTATATCCACCAATCCATCTCTAACTTCAGGTTTAAAGCAGGGCGAGGGGTTATTGCCAAGTTTGACAGAACCACCTATAATAAGTATCTGACTTTTGCGCGGATTGGCGAAGGGTCACTTGGCGGCAAGGCCCGTGGGCTTGCCTTCATCAACACGATTCTAAACAAGCATAGACTTTTTGATAAGTATCCTAACGTTCAAATCACAATTCCCCGAACCGTTGTTCTTTCGACTGAGATATTCGAAGAGTATATGGAGTCGAACAGCTTGGCCCAATTTGTTATGGGTGATGTTTCGGATGAGGATATTTTACTCAAGTTTTTGGATTGTTCATTGCCCGAAAGAGTAATTCCCGACCTTCAGGCGTTTATTAAAGTAGTTTCGAATCCTATTGCAGTCCGTTCTTCGAGTAAGTTAGAGGACTCCTACTATCAGCCATTTGCCGGGATTTACTCAACATACATGATACCTCGGGTGTGTGATGATACTTGGGTTTTTCTTCTTCTTTGCCAGGCTATTAAAAGCGTATATGCCTCTGTGTTTTATAAGAGTAGTAAGTCGTATATTGCAGCAACATCAAATGTTATTGATGAGGAGAAGATGGGTATCGTCCTTCAGGAGGTGACTGGTACAAAGCACAGGAATTTGTTTTACCCAACAATATCGGGAGTTGCTCGCTCAATAAATTTTTATCCTATTGGCTCCGAGAAGTCCGAGCATGGAGTTGCAAGTGTTGCCTATGGCTTGGGCAAATTTATTGTGGATGGGGGTATTGCGCTACGCTTTTCACCACGTTTTCCTAAAAAGGTTTTGCAGCTGAGTTCTCCCCAGATGGCAATTCGTGAGACACAAAAGATATTTTATGGCTTGGATCTTTCTCCCGAAACATTTTTACCCTCAACCGACGATGGAATAAACCTCCATAAACTCGATATTGCTGAAGCACCTGAGGCAAGCATTCGCCACGTTGCTTCTACCTACGATTTTCAAAATGGAGTAATTACGGACACCATGTCCAACGCTGGACCTCGGATTGTTACGTTTTCGAACATACTAAAGCACAAGACATTTCCGCTTGCAGAGATACTTGCTGATTTGCTGGAAGTTGGCCAGCGCGAAATGAATAATTCGATAGAGATTGAATTTGCAGTGAATATGGAAACGCCCAACGACCAGCCAATGGTGTTTAGCTTTCTTCAAATTCGCCCAATAGTGGAGGCCGCACAGCTGGAAGAGTTCTCTTGGGAGGATGTAGCCACAAACGATGCTCTCATATACTCCGAATCGGCGCTTGGAAATGGCCGGGTTCATAATATTACCGATTTTATTTACGTTAAGCCCGATTCGTTCGATCCGGCTAAGTCCAAAGAGATTGCTGTTGAAATGGAGATGTTAAACCAACGATTTTCTGAGTTGAAGCGGAACTATGTACTGGTCGGCCCGGGTCGTTGGGGTTCCAGTGACCCATGGTTAGGCATTCCTGTAAAGTGGTCGCAGATATCTGAGGCGCGAGTGATAGTTGAGGCAGGACAGAAAAATTTCCGCGTTGATCCAAGTCAGGGTACTCACTTTTTTCAAAACCTAACCTCTTTCGGGGTTGGGTATCTCACCGTAAACCCATTTATGAGCGATGGAGTTTTGGCATACAATCAGCTGGATGCTCTTCCCTCCGAGTATGAATCGAATAGTATTAGGTGGGTTAGGTTCGATAACCCGCTCGTAATCATTATAGATGGACGAAATAATAAAGGTTTGGTGATGCGATCTGTCGATGTAGAGAAACCTTCGGAATAGTATTCTTTAACATGCAAAGAAAATTTGATAATTTGTTAATAACACTTTAAATTTACAGAGTAATTGTAAGCGATAAAACGTTTGCGCTTGCATTAAATTAATGTTTGATACCAAAATACTAAAAACCTTTAAGCGATGAATGTACAGAAGTTAATGGCCGAGCTTGAAAAAAAGCACCCAGGCGAAAGAGAATACCTCCAAGCTGTGCATGAGGTGTTGGAATCAATTGAAGTGATTTACAACCAACATCCTGAATTTGAGTCTGCAAAGATTATTGAAAGAATTGTTGAGCCAGACAGGATTTTTACCTTTAAGGTGCCTTGGGTTGACGATGCTGGTAATGTTCACGTTAACCTTGCTTACCGTGTTCAATACAACAATGCTATTGGACCATACAAGGGCGGTTTGAGATTTCACCCAAGTGTAAACCTCAGCATCTTGAAGTTCTTAGGCTTTGAGCAAACATTTAAAAACGCTCTTACTACTCTTCCTATGGGTGGTGCAAAGGGTGGTTCAGATTTCGATCCTAAGGGAAAGAGTGATTCTGAAATTATGCGTTTCTGCCAAGCTTTCATGACCGAACTATGGTGCCACATTGGTCCTCAAACTGACGTTCCTGCTGGTGATATCGGAGTTGGTGGTCGCGAAATAGGCTTCCTATACGGTATGTACCGCAAGCTTGCTAAGGAAAATACCGGAGTTCTTACCGGAAAAGGTATGACCTATGGTGGTTCTCTTATTCGTCCTGAGGCTACCGGTTTTGGTGGTATTTACTTTGTAGAGGCTATGCTTGCTACTCGTAAAACTGATTTCAAGGGAAAAACCGTTTCTGTATCTGGCTTCGGTAACGTTGCTTGGGGTGCCGCTCTTAAGGCTACCGAAAAGGGTGCTAAGGTTATCGCTCTTTCTGGTCCTGACGGATATATCTACGATGAGGCTGGTATGACCACTGAGAAGATTGCATACATGCTTGACCTTCGTAACTCTAATAAGGATATTGTTGCTCCATATGCAACTAAGTTCCCTGGCGCTAAGTTTGTTGCTGGTAAGAAACCTTGGGAAGTTAAGGTTGACATTGCTCTTCCTTGCGCTACCCAGAACGAACTTAACGGCGACGACGCTCAAACCCTTATCAAGAATGGTGTTATGTGCGTAGGCGAAATCTCTAACATGGGATGTACTCCTGAGGCTATTGAACTATTCATCAAGAATAAGATTCTTTACGCTCCTGGTAAGGCTGTTAATGCTGGTGGTGTTGCTACCTCTGGTCTTGAAATGAGCCAAAACAGCATGAAGTTAAGCTGGACAGCAGAAGAAGTAGATGCAAAACTTCACCATATCATGATTAGCATCCACACCGCTTGCGTTGAGAACGGAACCGAAAAAGATGGTTACATCAACTACGTTAAGGGTGCAAACATTGCTGGCTTCTTGAAGGTTGCTAAGTCAATGGTTGAACAAGGCGTTATCTAATCAACTGTTTGGTTATATATTTTTGAGGGGACTTTGGTCCCCTCTTTTATTATCCATTGTTTTGAACTCCGTAAGATTCTTTTTGTTCTTGAATTTAAATTAAACCGTAAATGATGGAAACTGTAAGGACAAAGTATATTAGCGATTTGCGCACAGAGGCAACCCATGTACGTTCAGGTGTAAAACTAACTACCGATGCTCCTGTTGATAACCAAGGGAAGGGTGAGTTTTTTTCTCCAACAGATTTGTTGGCAACATCTCTGGGAAGTTGTATGCTTACTATTATGGGTATTGCTGCAAGAACCCATGGATTTAATATTGATGGAGCCGACGTAAGTATAACTAAGATTATGGGAACAGATCCTCGCAGGGTGGTTGAAATTGTGGTTGAACTCACGTTTCCACACAACAACTATTCGGCGAAGGAGCGCAAGTTGCTTGAACTTTCGGCAAAGGAGTGTCCTGTGGCAAATAGCCTACATCCGGACCTGAAGCAGAATATTATCTTTAAGTTTAAGGAATAAAAAAAGGCGGTTACCCGCCTTTTTTTATAGTGATTGAATGCTTTCGGCTTCAACCTTTTCGATTTTCTTAACCAATCCTTGAAGAACGTTGCCTGGACCCAGTTCGGTAAAGAATGTTGCGCCATCAGCTACCATGTTCTTTACGCTCTGTGTCCAACGAACCGGTGCGGTTAGTTGAGCAACCAAGTTCTGCTTAATTATAGCCGGATCCGAAATGGCTTTAGCACTTACGTTTTGGTAAATTGGACAAATTGGCTTGCTAACAGTGGTTGCAACAATTGCCTCTTCAAGTTCCTTGCGTGCAGGCTCCATCAATGGTGAGTGAAATGCGCCACCAACTTTGAGCGGAAGTGCACGTTTTGCGCCTGCCTCTTTCATTTTTTCGCAAGCAATTTCAATACCCTTCATCGATCCGCTAATAACAAGTTGTCCCGGGCTATTGTAGTTTGCCGGTACAACCACTTCGTCAATCGACTCGCATATTTGCTCAACCTTTTCATCTTCAAGACCAAGAATTGCAGCCATGGTTGATGGCTCCTTCTCGCAGGCTTTTTGCATGGCCATAGCACGCTTGTATACTAAGCGTAGCCCGTCTTCGAATGTTAGGGCTCCCGCAGCAACAAGGGCTGAGAATTCACCCAAGGAATGGCCTGCAACCATTTCCGGCTTAAACTGGTTGCCTAGCGATTTCGCAAGGATAACTGAGTGAAGGAAGATGGCAGGTTGAGTAACCTTGGTTTGCCTTAAATCTTCATCGGTACCTGCAAACATCAGGTCGGTGATACGAAATCCTAGAATATCGTTAGCTTTCTCAAAAAGCTCTCTGGCGGCTGGATTATTATCGTATAGATCTTTTCCCATGCCTACAAATTGGGCTCCCTGACCGGGAAACACGTATGCCTTCATAGCAATTTTGTTAGTTACTCGACAAATTTAATACAAATTCTAAAAAGCAAGCTACAGTTGTGGCCCGTTGTATTAAATTGCCTCAATCTAAAATAGACCTAACCCTATGAAACGTATTGTAATGGTTTTTTCAGTTTTTCTGATTTCGCTTGCCGCAAACGCCCAAATGTTGAAAATCGGCGGATATGAATTTGGCTATGTTTATGTTGGCCCTAAGGCGGGAGTTGCATTTTCTAAACTCTCCAATTCTGATGCTTTTGCCGGTACAGGTGATACAAAGTTTAGAACAGGATTCCAGTTTGGAGTTGTTGGTAAGTTTGGGATTACTAGTCGGTGGTCAATTCAGCCGGAAGTTACTTTTATGCAAAAAGGTGTAAAGGTTGAGACTGGCCCTATTGAAAGTAAGTTTAAGACAAGTTATGTTAATGTACCTATTCTTGCAAAGTATTCGTTGATTGCTCTAGGCTTTACCAAGATTCATGCAATGGGAGGCGTTTACAGTAGCGTTCGTACCGGTGGTGAAGTTGAATATAAGGATCCGGGTGGCACTTTCACTCAAGATTTAGACAACTCCGGGTGGCGTAGGATGGATTATGGTATGGCAATTGGTGCCGGTGCTGAATTTCAAAATAAGTATGGTTTGTGGGTTATCGATGCTCGCTACGACTATAGCTTCACCGATATGCATAAAACCGATAATGTTCGCAACTCAAATCGGACAATAGGTGTTTCTGTGACTTACCTCTACGATTTTGTAGATCTTTACTATCGGATTAAAAATAAGAAAAAAAGTGAAAATACTCCTGCTCCAGTTGAGGAGGCGGCAGTAAGCAGGTAACATGTTTGTGTGTAATAGAAAAAGGGCCGGAAAATGCGGCCCTTTTTTATGTGTTAGTGGAGTTTTGTTCCTATTAGATGAATAAACTCCTCTCTTGTTTTATTCTGAGTGAGGAAGGCTCCTGTAAATGCAGATGTGGTTGTAGTTGAGTTTTGTTTTTGAACACCACGCATTTGCATGCACATATGGCTAGCCTCAATAACCACAGCAACTCCAAGTGGCTTCAGTGTCTCCTGTATTGCATCGCGAATTTGGACCGTAAGGCGCTCCTGAACCTGAAGACGACGCGCAAATGCTTCAACAACACGGGCAACTTTGCTCAATCCGGTGATATACCCATTGGGGATATACGCCACATGCGCTTTTCCGTAGAAAGGAATCATGTGGTGTTCACACATCGAGTAGAGTTCTATGTCTTTAACCAGAACCATTTGTTGGTAATCCTCCTTGAATTTTGCTTTGAGGAGAATCTCTGTTGGGTTGGTATTGTAACCTTGTGTCAGAAACTGCATTGCCTTTGCTACACGAACCGGTGTATCAAGTAATCCCTCCCTATCTGGATTTTCACCGATTAAGGTTAGTATTGCTTTGTAGTGTTCAGCCAAAAGTTTTGTTTTTTCTGGATTCCAGCGCTCAATCTTTGCGTATCCTTCGTTTTCATCAATGATTGCACCGCTATTAATTGTTTCCATATCCTATAATTTGTTAATTTCCGTAGTATTCTGCCGAGTTATTCTCAGTTTCCTCAACTCTTACGCAGTGCAAAGTTGCACCTTTTTCTGCAATCAATGGCGCAATTACCTCCCAAATTGCAATAGTTAAGTTTTCTGTTGAGGCAATTTTCCCTTGCATAAAATCAACTTCAACATTAATGTTCTTATGGTCGATTTTTTCAATGATTTCATTCTTTAAGATTGCGCTCAACTCTTTTAAGTTCATTGCAAAGCCTATCGTTGGGTTTACTTGGGCTTTTACCGTGACAAATAGGGTGTAGTTGTGCCCATGCCAATTCGGGTTTGAGCACTTCCCATAAACGTTGAAATTATCCTCGTTCGTGAGGTCGGGGCGAAAAAGACGATGTGCTGCATTAAATCTTTCTCGGCGGGTTATAAATACTTCTGCCATATAACGTTTTGCTGGTTTGGTAGGTGCCTTTTGATTTGCGTTTTTTGCGCTGGATTAAAGGTAATAATTTCAGTAAACTATTCCAAGTTGTGTTGATTTAATCGCGCTGGATTGGTAGTGTAAAACGGTTGTGGTGATGAAATGTTCTAACAAAACATGCTTTTGTTAGAACATTTCAGGAATTGCTCCCGAATAGCGATCTGTGCAACTTGTTTTTATCGTTGATTTTATCGTGACTATATAGCTATTTTAGTGTTTTATACTCATAGATGTTGTTCCTTGACGAAGTATTGGTTGGCATATATTCAGTATCTTTGAACCATCTCTCAATGGATTTTGGTGAATAAACCTGCCGCTGTCATCAGCGACCTAATTTGTTGATATTCTGTTTTGTGTTGAATTAAAATTATCTTGATATGATAGTAGTTACAGGTGCTGCGGGCTTTATCGGAAGCGGTTTAGTGGCAAAGCTGAATAGCGAAGGGTATAATGATATTGTATTGGTCGATGACTTTTCTCGCGACGATAAGCGCAATAATTACGAGGGTAAGAAATATTCGGAAAAGGTTGATCGAGAGCATTTCGATGCTTGGCTAAGGGCAAATCACCGTCAGGTAGAGTTCATCTTTCACCTTGGAGCAAGAACCAACACTGCTGAGTTTGATAGGAGTATTTTCGATAAGCTAAATCTTGGCTATTCGCAGATGATATGGAATGCCTGCGTTGAGTTTGGCCTTCCTGTTGTTTACGCATCTTCGGCTGCTACCTACGGTATGGGAGAGCATGGGTATAATGATGATCATGCAACTATTCCATTGCTAAAACCTTTGAACCCATACGGCGATTCAAAGAATGATTTCGATAATTGGGCATTGGTTCAAGAGAGGAAGCCTCATTTTTGGGCCGGATTAAAGTTTTTCAACGTGTATGGACCAAATGAGTTCCATAAGAGTAGAATGGCTTCCGTGATCTTTCATTCATTTAATCAGATTAAGGCTTCCGGCAAAATGAAGTTGTTCCGGTCGCACAATCCGAACTTTACCGATGGCGGTCAAATGCGTGACTTTGTTTATGTGAAGGACCTTTGTGACGTGATGTTCTTTTTGATGCAGACGAGAAATGATTCAGGCATATACAATATGGGAACCGGAAAAGCTCGAACTTTTTTGGATCTTACAAAGGCAACATTTAAAGCTATGGGTGTGCCCGAGGATATTGGTTTTGTTGATACTCCAGAGGATATTCGCGATAAATATCAGTATTTCACTGAGGCTAATATGAGTAAATTACGCTCTGTCGGTTATAGCAAGCCGTTTACCTCACTTGAGGATGGCGTTTCTGACTATGTGAAAAACTATCTTATTCCGGGAAAATACTGGTAAACAGTAAAATGTTATAGAGCCCTGCTAATTTTGGCAGGGCTTTTTTTATTGCACGCAAAGAGGGTGTGCTTGCTTGTTGTATTGATGATATGATGTGTGTGTGGTGGCTGTTTTCTTAATCTTTGCGTAATACGAGCAGCATAAAGTTATGTTGGCGTTGTCGTTTTTTTAATTGATTTGTACATATTCTCTATTTTGCTTGGTTATTTTGAAATAAAAGCTGTAAATTGTTTTATATTTCAAGATATAGTTGTGGGTGCAGAGAGAAAAAAGTTAAAAAGAAGGCAAAGACCTTATTTTGGCAAAGTAGCTAAGTTTACTGGGTCTGTCGATTCGCTCGACGGAAAGTGGCATGTTGATTTTTACGACGTGAGTTACTTTTTTATGGGAGTTGAAATTTTTTCTGTAACTAAAGAAACCGTTGTTTCTAATCATCATTAAATAGGATAGTTTCTCTGCAAGTTCCTTGATACCGCTGTTGCGGTTTTTTTGTTTTTATTGCGCACTTGTGAATTATTTATAGGCCTATCGTCTTTTACTGGCGAACTTTTTTTTGTTGCTGTTGTTTTTATTTAAAATAATTCTTAATAACAGTAAAACTTAAAGAGTATGGCATTCGAATTACCCAAGTTACCTTACGATTACAAAGCCCTTGAACCGCATATTGATGCTATGACAATGGAGATTCACCATTCCAAGCATCATGGAGCCTATACCAACAATCTTAATGCTGCCATTCAAGGAACAGAAATGGAGAAACTATCTTTGGATGAAATCCTTAAAGATATTTCAAAGTATCCGGTGGCTGTTCGTAATAATGGAGGTGGATATTATAATCACAACCTTTTCTGGACTATTTTATCGCCAAATGGTGGAGGTGCTCCAGTAGGAGGTATTGCTTCTGCTATCAACAATCAGTTTGGTTCGTTTGATGCATTTAAAGAGGAGTTTAATAAGGCTGCGTTAAGCCGCTTTGGTTCGGGTTGGGCATGGCTGGTCGATGTTCAGGGGAAGTTGGTAATTTCGTCTACACCTAATCAAGATAATCCAAAGATGGATGTGGCAGAAGTGAAAGGCTATCCAATTTTTGGTATCGATGTATGGGAGCATGCTTACTACTTGAAATATCAAAATCGCAGGAATGAGTATATTGCCGCTTTTTGGAACCTAATTAATTGGGAGGAGATTAATAAGCGTTTTAATTGTATATAGATTTGTAGTTTAATTTTTTTTGGGTTAGATGAGTGGAAGAGTCGGCATTATTGTCGACTTTTCTTTTTAGGTATTTTTAACTTGGTTATTGACGCGGATTGCTCTAACTTTGGTAAGCAAACTTTAATTGGGAACGCTATGATACATGAATTACCTAAGTTGCCTTACGCGCTAGATGCGCTAGAGCCACATTTGAGCAAGAAAACATTTGAATTTCATTACGGTAAGCATCATCAAGCCTACGTAACCAACTTGAATAATCTTATTGTTGGAACAAAATTCGAGAATGCTTCACTTGATACTATAGTTAAGGAGGCAGAAGGGGGCATATTTAATAATGGTGCACAGATATGGAATCACACTTTTTATTTTCTTCAGTTTTCTCCATCTCCAAAGCTTACACCAACGGGCGGCCTTGCCAATGCAATTGATGCTACATTTGGTTCGTTGCCTGAGTTTAAAGAGCAATTCAATAAGGCGTGCGCAACCCTTTTCGGTTCGGGATGGGCTTGGTTGGCTAAAACCCCTGAAGGAAAACTTGAGATTATTCAAGAGTCCAATGCTGGAAATCCTTTACGCAAGGGCTATACACCATTGCTTACCTGTGATGTTTGGGAGCATGCATATTACCTAGATCAACAAAATAGAAGACCCGATTATATTCAGGCTTTTTGGAATATTGTTGACTGGAAGGTAATTGAAGGAAGATTTTAGTTTTCCTACAAGCTGCCTTCCTGTCGAGGGCAGCTTTTTTATAACGCTAAATGCCTCAATAATTTTAAAATACTATACGTGAGCTTTAAAGAGATTGTATATAAGAACAGGAGCTATCGTCGATTTTATCAAGAGATGGCTATATCGGAGTCCACCATGTTTGCGTTGGTAGATTTAGCTAGAATGTCGCCCTCCGGTAGAAATTTACAACCCTTAAAATACTGTGTAATCAGTGATGCAGAAACCTGCTCGAAGCTATTTCCCATGCTTGCTTGGGCTGGATATTTAAAGGATTGGGCAGGCCCGGATGAGGGGGAGAGGCCATCGGGTTACATTGTAATTGTTGAGGACTCCACTATTGCGTCAGAGAGTGCGCATGATCAGGGTATTGCAGCACAGAGTATAATGCTTGGTGCTGTTGAACATGGGCTTGGTGGCTGCATGATTGCTTCCATTAAGCGAAATGAGGTGGCGCAACTCTTGGGGCTTGAGAGCACTTTAAGACCGGTATTGGTTTTAGCTCTTGGTGTACCTAAGGAGGTTGTTACGGTTGAGATATTGAATCCTAATGGAGATGTTAAATACTGGCGCGATGATCAGCAAGGGCATCACGTACCCAAGCGTTTGCTCGAAGATATAATTATTTCTAAAAAGTAGATGCTGCGTCTTTAGTTAGTGGAGAAGATAACTTCAACATCATCAACTACTGCTTTCGAAATCTCAGAATACTTTAGAATTACTAATCTATTTGAGATGTATTCGTGAGCCATGAAATGTCGTGCGGTGCGAGGCGTGTTAATTGTTAGAGAAATCTTATAGTTGTTGCCCATACAGTCAACCATTTCGACCTTTTGTTTTGCGTTGCTCAAGATGCGTAAAAGAGCCTCTTCTGTAAGAACCATTTTTCTCATAATAGAAATGTTTTATACAAATGTAGGTCGCTAAAGGAGCATCATTGTTAAGCGTCTGTTATTCTTACGTTAGGTTTAGTTTTTGTTTATCATAAACTGATGCCGACAGATAAACGGTTTGTTAGCATATGTCAAAGAAAAGAGATAGAGTTGAAGCTATTAGCAGGCTGATTGCTTCAGAGAAAATACATACACAAGAGGGCCTACTTGAACGTCTTTCAAAAAATGGGTTTAATGTAACGCAAGCTACGCTATCTCGCGATTTGAAAGAGTTGGGTGTAGCTAAGGTTCCCGATAGCGAAATGGGTTATATCTATGTGATGCCAAGTAGTCTCAACCAGGCATCCAAGCATTTGTCGCTTATGAATGTCCCTACAGAGAGTGTTGTATGGGTAGAGTTTACGCATAGTTTTGCTGTTTTGAAAACTCATGCAGGATTTGCGAGCAGCGTTGCAATTTTTATTGACCATTCCAAGATGCCTGAGATTATTGGCACCTTGGCTGGTGACGATACAATTCTTATAATCAATAGGGAGAATTATGCGCGTAACGAAATTCTTGCGGCACTTAGACGTCTTTTCCCCGGGTTAAAAGAGCACTAGTATTAGCGAATTATAGATGGCGAAAGATGTTAATTATCCATTTCGGATCGGGTGATAGCTCTTCACCCTGGTAATATACCCTGTCGAGGTATAATCCTGCAGGTGGTGCAGTTAATTTGGCAGGTAAATCGGACTTTTTAATAAATAGCGATTCCACTTCTTTTGGGGAGATGTTGCCTCTTCCAACTTCCACTAATACGCCAATCATTCTGCGAACCATTTTCCAAAGGAAATGAGAACCAACGATGTGGACAATAATGGAGTGATCCATCTCATATACCCTTACCCATTCTATTTCAACCTTTGTAGAGGATTCTTCATCCTCTGCACTACCGAAGGACTGAAAATCTTTAAAACCTTCCATTGCCATTGCCGCATCCGCCATTGC
>JACCEE010214228.1_pt1 | contig 21213 bp, 22 predicted proteins | sample 7449931 | NCBI WGS metagenome assembly JACCEE01 (sample SAMN15323457, study PRJNA562643) | freshwater metagenome | isolation source: river surface water | place: USA:Blue River Watershed | collected 2017-08-19 | reverse complement strand
GCGCTCATTCTGGACGGCAAGTATTCAGCGCAGAGCCAAAATCCAGAGTCGTTGCGACGTGGCTTTATTCCCTCTGGTGGCGAAAACGTTCCGCGCGGGTTCTCTCTTGGGGAGTCTGAGTTCGCATTTGCAGGAACCGTCGATAACCTGTTTCGCGCTGAAGCTCGTCTTGTCCTCGGACAGGACGGGACCGACTTTAGCGTTGCGCTAGAAGAAGCGTTTTTCGAAACAATCAATCTTCCCGCCGGTTTAAAAGTTAAAGCAGGTAAGTTCTTTTCAAATGTTGGTTATCTCAATAACAAACATCCTCACGAATGGGATTTCGTCGACTTACCTCTCGCGTACAAAGCATTTTTTGGTGGACAGCTCAACAACACTGGGGGTCAGTTATCCTGGGTCGCACCGCTCGACAATATGTATCTACGCTTCGGCGCTGAGATCGGACAGGGCATGCACTACCCCAACAGTAACAACTTCAACGAAAACAAACCCAGACTTGGCACACTCTTCGCAAAACTTGGCGGAGACGTTGGCACTACCGCATCATGGCAAGGTGGCCTATCGTACGTAGGCGCCTCGACCGGAGGACGCCCAAGCGTCTCTTCTTTGAACGACACCGATACCTTTGATTTCTCAGGCAATACAAACATTCTGATCGCAGACTTTGTCTACAAGTGGATTCCCAAAGCAGGACAGAGTTTCAAACTGCAAGGAGAAGCGTTTTGGAATACGCAAAAGGGCACGGCAACAATTAACACGGCAGTCCCTTACGGTGCCTGTGAATCAGGATCCTGCACAGGAAACCCATACAACAATACCCAAAGCGGCTTCTACGTTCAGGGCATTTACCAGTTCATGCCTAACTGGCGCGTAGGGTACCGCTTTGATCAGTTGTATGGCGGCAACTCGAATTACGGCTTTGGCTCAGGCACCTTTGCAGGTAGCGCACTCGAGTCATGGAACCCCACCCGCAACACCGTCATGCTGGACTGGGCCAACTCAGAAAACTCGATGTTCAGACTGCAACTCGCTACGGATACATCTTACGGTCCTGGCAAAACAAATAATCAAGTCTTTTTGCAGTACATCATGAGCCTTGGTGCGCACGGTGCTCACAAATTCTAGGAGTGTGCAGATGTATGGATCGACCTCAAACAAACTTCTCGCGATATGGAACGGCTTGTATCGGTGCGTGGCATACACCCTCCTTCTTTCAATCCTGACCGGTCATGCACATGCGCAGCTGAAGGTCTTCGCCACGGTTCCCGAATGGGGTGCGCTCGCTCAAGACCTCGGCGGAGAAAAGGTCTCTGTCTTCACTGCGACCAATGCACTACAAGACGCACACCAAGTCCAAGCGCGCCCGGGGCTGCTTGCACGCGCTCGCACAACAAATCTATTAATCGCTACAGGTGCAGAGCTAGAGGCTGGGTGGTTACCCGTTCTCCAGCGTGATGCAGGCAACCCAAACATTATGCCTGGCAGAGTAGGCATGTTCGAAGCCGCGCAATATGTTCAGATACTTGATGTGCCAATCTCCGTGGACCGCAGCCAGGGGCATGTGCATGCCTCTGGTAATCCACACATTCAACTCGATCCACGCAACTACATTCCAATCGCACGCGCACTCTCCGAACGATTTATTCTCTTAGATCCCGTTAATAGCGCACATTACAAAACAAGACTCAATGCGTTCTTAGGGGCTTGGTCGACGCATCTCGTACGCTGGGAGCAACAGGCCAGCGTGCTACGTGGCATGAAAGTATGGGTGCAGCACGATGCTTTCACCTACCTCAACAACTGGCTCGGTTTGAACCAGATTGGAGTGCTTGAGGCAACGCCTGGGGCTGACCCTTCCATTACGCACCTAACTGCAATCCTGCAGAAGCAAGCTACTTTACATGGAAGTCTGGTCATGACTTCCGCATACTTAAATAGCAAGCCAGCAATATGGTTCAGTGAAAATGCGAAGATTCCAGTTATAAGCCTGCCTTTCACGGTCGGCGGTAACGCTGACGCAAAAACATTACCTGCTTTGTTTGACGACACTATTCGACGTCTGATCCAAGCACAGTAAACTCAAACATGAGTGAGCTCACACTACCTGGCGAGGTACCACTGAACCTGCTATGGCCTGCTCTCTGGGCTAGCGCGCTAGTCGTCTCCACGCATATTCCACTTGGAATACAAGTCCTCCGCCGTGGGATCATCTTTATCGATCTCGCCATCGCTCAAATAGCGGGGCTTGGCGCTTATCTGGTTCTTGTTATTGCAGGCGAACAAGCACCAGCATACTGGATGCAAATTGGTGCCGTGTCACTGTCCCTGTTCGCGGCCTGGGGGCTCGTCGCACTTGAAAACTTCGGCGCACACTTGCAAGAGCCCATCATCGGCGTTGTATTTATATTGGCCGCGACAGCAATCCTATTGTTGGCGCATGGCGATCCACACGGTGGGCAACACCTTTCAGATTTACTATCAGGTCAAATCTTGTGGGTATCAACAGAGCAACTCAAATATGCCACAGCAGGAACAGCGTTCGTCTTGCTAGGCCTCTACCTATTAAACGGGCGTCGTTGGGCCTTCTACAGCCTCTTTGCTATCGCCATCACAATATCGGTTCAACTTGTAGGCGTCTACCTTGTATTCGCGACGCTCATCATTCCCGCCCTCGCATGCGCAGCAATGCAAACACGACAAAGGTCTCGTGCAGCCTACCTCTTGGCGATCGCTGGCTATATCAGCGGAATATTTTTCTCAGCGTGGTTAGACCTACCAACTGGTCCGTTGATTGTCTGGACGCTAGCCGTGGCTGGGATCCTGACACGAATAGGCCGAGGCAGACATTTAATGAGAGTGGCTAGGCAAATGCCGATTCGGTGACAGATAAGAACCAATCAGCATTCCACACAAGCTTGCGACTGCTCCAACGACCTGCGGCTGTACGGGTTCGTCTATACCTGTGACTTCAAGAATGATCCAGGTCGAAAGGCCGAACAAAATAGCCAATGCCGCACCGAGGTTACTCGCGCGCTTCCAAAAGAGACCCGCCGCCAAGGGCACGAAGGCGCCCGCCAACGTGATTCGGTAGGCATTCTCAACCATCGTGTGAATCGATGCTTCTGTGGCGATTGCATACAACGTCACTAAACCACTAAACACCAAGACCGTTATTTGCGTCGCGATTAGCAATGTGCGATCAGACATATGCGGCACAAAACCTTTCAAGATGTTTTCTGTAAAGGTAATTGATGGGGCAAGTAGGGTTCCCGAGGCCGTACTCATAATCACAGAAATCAGTGCTCCAAAAAATATCACCTGCATGTAGAACGGCATATGTTCCATGATCAGGGTTGGCAATATGAGTTGCGCATCTGTGTACAAAAGCTTAGACACCATCTCGGGATCGATGATGTTCGCCGTATAGGCCAGAAACAAAGGTACTGCCGCAAAGAAGAAATATGTGACGCCACCAATGGCGGTCGCCCAGATAGCGACTGATTCTGTTTTAGCAGAGTTCACACGCTGAAACACATCTTGCTGCGGTATAGACCCTAACGCCATCGTGCAAAGTGTGGCAATCCAAGCGATCATATCCAGCCACTGTAGTTTCGGTAAAAACTCGAACTTGCCCTCGGCGGCAGCCTTGGCGATCACATTGGATACGCCCCCAGCTTCTACTGCTGCGTAATTCGTGACCAAAAGCAATCCGATAATAATGACGATCATCTGTACAAACGTTGTCAGCGCCACGGACCACAACCCACCGAAGATGGTGTACAGCACCACCACCCCAGCTCCGATCAACATACCTTGCTTCATCGTAATTACATCATCGGACAAGACGTTAAATACGAGTCCAAGTGCCGTTATCTGGGCAGATACCCAGCCTAGGTATGACACGACGATACAGATCGAAAGTAGCAATTCTGTTTGACGGTTATAGCGGATACGAAAGTAGTCGCCGAGCGTCAAAAGATTCATGCGGTAAAGAGGTCGCGCAAAGATCAACCCGAACAATACGAGACAGATCGAAGCACCTAATGGGTCAGAAATCAGTCCACGGAAGCCCTCCTTTAGGAAGGTCGCAGAAATGCCCAAAACAGTTTCGGCACCGAACCATGTCGCAAAAACCATTGCCAGGACCACGACAAAAGGCAGATTACGCCCTGCCGTGACGTAATCTTTTGCGTTGTGTACCTTAGAAGCCCCGTACAGGCCAATAGCGATCGATACAGCAAGATAAGCAATCACGAGCCAGAGCAACATGGGGATCACCCTTTTATTGTCAGTGTTTCACGGAAATGAACGGCAGGGGATTATAGACAGGGTGACCCCAATTTCGGTAGAGTGGGTGTTTATTGCGAGGTTCCAACATGCAAACCACGTCAAAATATCCTTTCAGCTTGCGACTCATCCACTGGGCTTTCGTCCTGTTGCTACTCACCTTAGTGGTTCTAGGGTTTTGGATGACCAGCCGTTCTTCGGCCAATCTTTGGGACGCACTGACCAATACACTCTACGCATGGCATAAGGCTTTGGGTTTTACGGCTCTATTGTTGGTTGGTTTGCGCTTAATCATTCGATTTAGGGCGCAACCCGTCCGTGACCCGGTCACCCTGCCTCAGACACAGCGCGCGCTGATAAAAGTCGTCCACATCGGCCTCTATGGGTTACTGCTAGCGGTACCTTTACTGGGTTGGGCTGGCGTTACTGCGTTTCCAGCCCTGATCACACTGGGTGGATATAACTTACCGGCGATGCCCGGTGTGCCTGTCGATCAAGTTTTAGCAAAACAACTGCTCGGCATACATGGCACCCTCGCCATCGTGCTGATCGTTTTGGCACTTGGGCACATATTGGCCGGCCTTAAACACTTACTGATCGACAAAGACGGCATATTCAACAAGATCTGGTTTGGAAAATCTCCATAGCCAGATCTCAGTCGATACGATTAGTCGAGTTTTGCACCTGACTTCTTAACAATGTCGTTCCATTTTTTTGCTTCGCTTTCAACATAGGTGGCAAACTGTGCTGGCGTCGATCCGACTGGCTCTGCACCCATTGCTTCGTACTTGGCAATGACTTCAGGATTTTTCAAGGCTTGTGCAGCCGCAGCCGATAGCTTCTCGACGATGTCAGAGGGGGTGCCCTTTGGCGCCCAGTAGGCATACCAAGTGCTGATGTCAAAACCAGGAAATCCAGACTCGGCAATCGTTGGCAAATCTGGCCTTGCTTTGGCTCGCGTTGACGTCGTCACTGCAATAGCACGTAATTTTCCAGAATTAATCATCGGTGTTGCGGAAGGCATCGAATCAAACATCAGCTGCAGCTGACCGCCCGCCAAATCAGTTAATGCTGGCGCACTACCCTTGTACGGAATATGTTGCATCTGAATGCCGGCTGCAATCTTGAAGGACTCTCCGGCTAAGTGTTGCGCCGAGGCACTTCCAGCCGAGCCAAAATTCACTTTGCCCGGGTTTGCCTTCGCAAACTCCACTAAATCCTTGACGCTCTTAATCGGAGAGTTCGCGGGCACCACTAAAACCAGAGGCACCTGTGCAAGCTGCGTAATGGGTGTGAAATCTTTGATCGCATCGAAACGCATGTCTGGATAGACACTGGGATTAATCACATGGATCGAGGCGTTAGCCAACAGCGTGTAGCCATCCGGCGCAGACTTCGTGACCATTTCAGAGCCAATCATCCCGCTCGCTCCGGGGCGGTTATCAATGACAACGTTCTGACCAAGCGTTTTCATCATCTCAGCGGCCACCACGCGCGCGGTGATGTCGGTCGGCCCACCAGGTGGGTAAGGAACAATCATGCGAATCGACTGATTAGGGAACGTGGCTGCCGTTTGTGCAAAGCTCGTCGTCGCAACAGACAATGCACCGACAACCAACCCACCTAACAAAGCCCTACGCAACGAACCACTTAACTGCGCGATTTTCAACTGATGTTTCATTTTTTTATGTCTCCAAGAATTTCTAATGCGAGCTTGCCTGTTACCTGACGATGATGCAAATCAGACAACGCATCTGTCAGGCCTGTTAAAGGATAGGTTTTCGTTACGCTAGGTTGGATGCGTCCGGCAAGCGTCCATCGCTGCAGTGTATTCATCATTTTTTGCATGGCGGGCAAATGCTTTTGGGTTTCATCCTCAGGAGTCCAACCTGTGTACAACCCGAAAAAGAAACCCAGTAAGGACAAATTTTTTACAAGCGCAATATTCATCGGAAGCGAAGGGATCTGACCGCTTGCAAAGCCAATGGTCAGTATTCGGGCACCTTGTGCCGTCGCTCTAAATGCACGCTCCATGACCGGACCGCCAATTGGATCAAAAATTACATCGACACCACGACCGTTGGTCAGCGCCTTAACCTGTTGAACAAACGCATCCCCCGGTTCAACAACGTGATCAGCTCCACGACTCATTGCGAGCTCGCGCTTGTCAGGGGTGCTTGCACAAGCGATGACTTTGATACCTAAGGCCGCGGCGATTTCAACACAGGCCAATCCAGTCCCAGAGCCAGCACCGAGGACTAACAAGGATTCACCTGGCTCGATCTTGGCACGCCACAATAAGGCGGTGTAAGCAGTGCCATAAGAGAGGGGTAAAGGAAGCGCTTGAAGCCAAGCCATTCCCTCCAAAATTGGGTATACCGTGTGCGCGGAGATCGTGATCCGCTCTGCAAAACATCCCCATCGCGACAGTCCCATCACGCGTTCCCCTGGTCGCACGTGCTTGACCTGGGCACCGCAGGCAACAACCGTACCAACGGCCTCTGTGCCCGGAATAAAAGGTAAGGGAGGGGTCGTCTGATATTTGCCTTCAATCAGAAGCCCGGAAGAATGACTCACACTCGCAAAAGCCACATCGATTGTGACCTCATGATCTTTGGGAGCCGGCGGGTCAGGCCAGGCTTTTACGTGCGCAACCTCTGAAGGAAGACCAAACTGCTCACATACCAACGCTCGCACAACGCCTCCTATGGAATATTCTTAGGCAATGAAATGTAGCCTAAATGAGTCTTGATGCAATCAATCTCACTGTCCTTCATGTGTGACGAATATAGTAAGTATTAACCACTACAAGAGGCGACAACCGTAATGTTTTGTAATTTACTTGTTTACCTAGTGAAAGAATCTTGTTACATTGAAGCCTCGATAGGGAGTAGCTCAAGATCTATAAGCCATCGCCATTAGCGTCGGCTTCTACATCTTCAATCAGTCGTCAATACGACGCAAAAGGTCCGGCTGATTGGGCAACACAACACAGACTTATGTGCTGAGCAAGACTGTCGATCCGACGCCCATACCCTCGCTCGTGTGGCGCGGTTCGATTAGAGATGCTCTCATCCCTGAAAGCCACCGCGGCCAGCACGATCTTGAAACTGGGTCTTGTATTGACTTTTTTCTTAAGGTTTTAAAAGATGGAACTCTTCTCGACAGCATGGTGGTCGGCGCTCATGGCGATCATCCTCATTGATCTGGTTCTTGCAGGTGACAACGCAATCGTGATTGCTTTGGCAGCTCGCAAACTCCCCCCCGAATTGCAGAGAAAAGCGATTGTCTGGGGCACCGTAGGCGCAATTGTGGTGCGTTCAGCCATGACCCTAGTGGTCGTCTGGCTCCTTAAAATCCCTGGCTTGATGCTTGTTGGTGGTTTGGGCCTGCTGTGGATTGCGTACAAGTTACTGGCTGACACGGACGATGGCTCTGAGCATGATGTCGAAGTCAATTCTTTCTGGGGTGCGATGAAAACAATCGTCGTCGCTGATGCACTGATGGGAATCGATAACGTGTTGGGCGTTGCCGGTGCGGCCCATGGCTCGTTTGACCTGGTGGTGATCGGCCTTTTGATTAGCGTGCCAATTGTCGTCTTCGGTAGTACCGTTGTGCTGAAACTTGTTGAGCGCTTCCCGATTGTGATTAAGCTGGGTGCAGCTGTTCTGGCCTACACGGCGGCAATGATGGTCATCAACGAACAGTTGCTCAAGTCAATTTTCCACTCTGGCGATATGACGGCCACTGCGCTGCGCTGGGGTCTGATTGTGCTGGCAATTGTTGGTGTGCTCGGCGCTGGTCATTTAAAAAGCATGCGCCATAAGGCTACGCAGACGCACTAAAATTTGATTAATGCACTACAAAGACCCCCGAATCGTTATGATTTCGGGGGTTTTTCTATTTTGAGCGCCAATATCAACACATCGTATGCCAACACTTTCTCAAATCACTGGCCCCAGCGCATTTATTGGCCTACTCGTTTTATCAAATGTATTCATGACCTTTGCTTGGTATGCCCACCTTAAAAACCTTTCTGAAAAGCCTTGGTGGATCGCCGCGCTTGTAAGCTGGGGAATTGCTTTTTTTGAATACGCCCTGCAGGTTCCTGGCAACCGCATCGGCTTCCAATACTTTTCCTTGGGACAGCTCAAAATCACCCAAGAAGTCATCACATTGGGTGTATTCATCCCGTTCGCAGTTTTTTATATGGGCGAACCATTCAAAACCGACTATATCTGGGCCGGACTGTGTTTACTTGGTGCGGTGTACTTCATTTTTCGCAACTAACTTCGGAACCCCGTTATGCAAATTAACTTGACTGGTAAACGCGCGCTTGTAGCAGGAGGCAGCCGGGGTATTGGGCTCGCGATTGCACACTGTCTAGCGTCGGCTGGTGCAGACGTATCGATCTGTGCTCGTACACATGGTCCACTAGAGCAGGCGGCATCGGACCTCAGACAATATGGTCACCGCGTCTTGGCCACGGCATGTGATCTGGGGGATGCCGCCGCAATCAAGAACTGGGTTGAACAAACTGCACAGCAGCTCGGCGGGATCGATATCTTGGTGAATAACGCCTCGGGTTTTGGTCGAACAGATGACGAGGCAGGTTGGGCAGCAAGCGTACAGATCGATCTGATGGCCCTCGTGCGCGCCTGTCATGCAGCGATTCCGTTCTTAGAAAAAGCAGGCGGCAGCATCATCCACATCTCTTCGATTTCAGGTTTAGGTGCCAGTGTGCGCACACCGCCTTACGGTGCGATCAAAGCGGCGGTCATGGAGTACACACAAACGCAAGCTCTGACCTATGCGTCAAAGAAAATTCGAGTCAATTGCATTGCGCCTGGCTCGATATTTTTCGAAGGCGGCACGTGGGATAAGGCTAAGCGTGAAAACACAAAACTCTACGATCGCATTTTGGCTGGTATCCCCTCCGGGCGCTTCGGCACCCCAGAGGAAATCGGACGTGTCGCAGCCTTCTTATCCAGCGACCTTGCTTCTTGGGTCACGGGCCAAACCATTGCAGTCGACGGTGGCCAAAGCCTCTAACAACATTCAGCGGGAATATTCATGACAAAGCGATTAGTCGATCGTGTTGCCTTCATCAACGGTGGCGCCAGAGGAATCGGACGGGCAAGTGCGTTGCGCCTGGCCAGTGAAGGTGCGCGCGTATGGATCACGAGCCGCGATACGGCCGCGATGGACGAGGCTCTGACAGAGGCACGTGCACAAGGACTTTCGCTCAATGTCCTCGAAATGGACTCCTCGCAAAGCAAAGCAATCCGTCAAGCAATATCACACGTTCATCACACCGAAGGACGCATTGATATTCTCGTCAATAACGCGGGTGGCTCCTTGCAGACACCAGGTGTGTTTGAACAACAATCAGATGAAGACTGGGCACGCGTCCTTGATCTCAATATCCTCGGCACTGTATGGGCCTGCCGCTACACGCTCCCCTTGATGAAAGCGCAAGGCAGTGGGCGAGTCGTCAACGTCGGCTCAAAAGCGGGACAATATGGCAGCCGGGTTACAGGCGCAAATTATGCTGCAGCAAAGGGAGCCGTCAGCGCACTTACCCGACAGCTCGCAATGGAGTATGGCCCAGCCGGAATCACAGTAAATTGCGTCTGCCCAGGCCTAGTCATGACAGCTAGAACCAAAGCACGCTGGGAGGCTCGCAAGACACCCGAAGAGCGCACGCAGCTATTACAAAGCATTCCGCTCAGACGTCATGCAGATCCTGAAGACGTCGCAGCGGCAATTGCATTTTTAGCATCAGACGACTCTGCCTTCGTCACAGGGATTACACTGGATGTTAATGGTGGTGAAGTCATGGCCTAGCAATGGCCTGCCCCACCCAGTCCGCTCGCTTCAGAGGTTTTTATGTTTCGTTCGTCTAAACGTATTTCGATACTCATCGCGCTCGTAGCACTCGCGGCATGCAGCACGGATAAGCCTGCCGCACCACCAAAGCCCAAGGCGTCAAGAACTGCCGAAGCTATTTTCCCGAATAGTTCAGCCGTAGCGATCAAGAATGCAATCATGGGGGCATGTTCCACCAAGCAGTTACATATCCAGCCCGCTGGTGACAAAGTTATTTGTGTTCGCTATAAAACCAATGTTCAACGAGAAGAGATTGTTCAGAACGCTGTAAACAGTGATTTTGCAAGACACGCGAAAGACCTGGTGCGTTTCACGATCACATCGAGCGGAAAGGATGTCATGGTATTGGGTAGCGCACTCGTGGAATTTCAGTCGACGACAAGCGTCATGCCTGACGCGGGCTACAACACAGACGAAGTGAATTTGCTGGACGACAATTCGTTCGCGATGGTTCAAGAAATCTTAAAGCTCGCAGGAGCGAAGTAAGCCATGACTAAGTCAAGCAATCCCCACGAACTGGTCAATCTCTTTGAAAAAAATAAAGAATGGGTCGCCTCGGTTAAGAAGAATGATCCAGAGTTTTTCAATCGACTCGCTAACCAGCAGTCTCCTGAATACTTGTGGATTGGTTGCTCAGACTCTCGCGTGCCCGCCAACCAAATTACAGGCCTTGCGCCGGGCGAAGTCTTTGTCCATCGCAATATCGCGAACGTTGTCGTGCACACCGACCTTAATGCACTCTCGGTGATTCAGTTTGCAATCGATCAAATTAAAGTCAAGCACATCATCGTTGTTGGTCACTATGGATGCGCTGGCGTGCGGGCCGCACTTGAGAACGTGCGCGTAGGTCTCGCTGACAACTGGATTCGCCACATCAAAGACGTGCACGACAAGCATGGCTCTTATATGGGCAAGCTTATACAACGCACAGAGCGCATGGATCGGCTCTGTGAACTCAATGTGATCGAACAAGTTGTGAACGTATGTCAGACGACGAGCGTGCAAGACGCGTGGGCGCGCGGTCAACCTGTGACTGTTCATGGTTGGGTCTATGGCCTAAACAACGGCCTCGTACAGGACCTTGGGATCAGTATCGCTTCGGCCGATGAACTAGAACAACGCTATCAGTCAGTCGTCGAGCGGCGTTTCTCGTAACAGCCCCGCAAGGACTTACGATGTGGCGAGGGTAGGTCTGCTCATTCGGCGCACGCGGAGAAATAGCCAAGTCGCGATGGAAAGGTTCAACAAGTTCCACAAAATTCCATTGACGAGTGCAGCTTGATACGAGCCTGTGACGTCAAAGATTTTTCCAGACATCCACCCACCTAAGGCCATCCCCAGCATCGTGGCCATAATCACTGCCCCGACCCGTCGGCCCGTTTCGGCCGGCGGAAAATACTCTCGAATGATGATGGCATACGACGGCACGATTCCGCCCTGAAACAAACCGAACATAGCAGAAATCAAGTACAGCGATACGAGACCGTTAAAGGGCAGGAACATCAACAAGGCAATTCCTTGCAGTGCCGAGCCCAACAAAAGTGTTTTGATACCGCCGATCCGATCGCATATGACGCCAGAGATCAACCGGCTGATCACACCACACGCAAGCATCAGCGACAGCATCTCGGCCCCGCGCGCTGGGCCGAAGCCCAAGTCAACGCAGTAGGCCACGATATGCACCTGTGGCATAGACATAGCGACACAACAAGCTAGGCCCGCCACAATTAAAAGAGACTGTGCTTTACCTGTTGTCAGGCCAAAAGGGGTCTCGGAAGCAGTTGAAGGTCGCCCATTTGCCGGGGCTGTGATCTGGTTCAGTGGCGGACGACGACGTAAAAACAATGCGAATAACGCCATGCCAATGCTGCAAACGATACCCATCGCGATATAGGTCTCGCGCCACCCCGCTGTGGTGACACCCCATTGCGCGATGTTCGGCCAAATAGCTCCGGCAAGATAGTTTCCGCTTGCGCATACTGCGACAGCAATTCCGCGCCTCTTGTTCCACCATAGCGAGGTGTCTGCCACCAAGGGGGCGAACGTCGCGGAAGTACCAAGTAAACCTAAAAATAGTCCGTGCGCGATCGAGAACGCCAAAATACTTTCGCTCATGCCCGCCCAGACAAATCCAACAAAGATTCCTGCGGAGCCGATCAGCAACGAAACCGTTACGCCCCACCGGTCGACGATTCGACCCATAAAGACGCCACCGACACCAAAGCCAATCATCATTAAGGTATAGGGCAAGGAAGCCTCTGACCGGCTGACACCAAACTCGGCCTGAACCTCAGGGAGCACAACCGCCACGGCAAACATGCAGCTACTGCCCATGAGCATCGCGCACAAGGCGACGACCAGCCGCCAAAACGCATAGCGGGAATCGATCAGTTCAGCAGGAGCGGGGATCTTATTTTGCATAGGCCATCCAGGGTGCATGCAGCGTAACACGCAGACGTAAACCGTTCTACACTGTCAGTCATGACAATTACCCAATGGTTTGCTCCGATCTTTATTGTGATCTGGAGTACAGGCTTCATCATTGCACGCTACGGGATGCCCTATTCGGAACCCATGACGTTTCTGGCGATCCGCTTTGCCGGCGTGCTGTTGTGCATGATTCCAGTGGTGTTATGGGTGAAAGCGCCCTGGCCGCGTGGAAAGCAAATCTGGCACATCGCAGTTGCCGGAGCCTTGTTCCAGTTTGGCTATCTGGGTGGCGTCTGGGCGGCAGTCAAGCAGGGAATGCCAGCAGGGCTCGCAGCGCTGATCATCGGCTTACAGCCAATTCTGACTGCCGTATTTGCATCGTTAGTGGCCGAACGAGTCACGCCGCGCCAATGGGCTGGCTTGCTGCTAGGGATGACTGGTGTAGCACTGGTTCTATATGCCAAACTCCATTTAGATGGATTGTCGCTTGCCAGCACCTTACTCGCCTTCGCAGCGATGCTTTCGATTACCTTTGGCACCTTGTACCAAAAGCGCTACTGCCCGTCTTTTGATTTACGTACTGGGTCCGTGATTCAGTTCTCGATCAGTTTGGTGTTGAGTGTCATCATGATGCTCTTGTTTGAGACACGCGAAGTGCAATGGACTGTGCCGATGATTGGCGCCATGCTGTGGGGTATTTTGCCAATTTCGATCGGCGCAATGAGCCTCTGGTTTATTCTGCTTCGCAAGGGTGACGCCACAAAAGTCAGTAGCATGATGTACTTAGTGCCGCCAAGCACGGCGCTGATGGCATGGCTGCTATTTGACGAAGCACTTACGCCTCTTATTTTGCTAGGCATTTTGATTACGATGTTTGGTGTGGTGCTTGTCAATCAAACCACATGGCCCGCATGGGTAAAAGCGCGGGTACACCGCACTTAACACGCTAAAATCTTGCGTTCACTTTCGACAAGATTTCAGCATGCAACCCACAACTCGCAAATACCGTTACTACGACTTCATTCTTGTGGCGTTTGTCACGGTGTTGGTCTGCGCCAATTTGATTGGGCCAGGCAAAGCAGCACAGTTCGAATTGCCCATTCTCGGCACAGTCATATTCGGCGCAGGCGTTCTATTTTTCCCGATCGCGTTTTTGTTTGGCGACATCCTGACCGAGGTCTATGGCTACGCACACGATCGCCGGGCGGTGTGGTGTGGTTTCTTTGCCCTGCTATTTGCCGCGTTCATGTCGCTAGTCGTGGTCAATTTGACACCAGCTCCTGGCGCACACAATACTAACTTGCAGCAAGGACTCGAAATCGTCTTTGGCAACACTTGGCGGATTGCAGCAGGATCCATCATTGCCTTTTGGTGTGGCAGCCTGGTCAATGCTTTTGTATTGGCGAAGCTAAAGATTTACACCGAAGGCAAATATCTGTGGGTCCGCACAATCGGCTCAACTGCGGCGGGTGAAGCCGTTGACTCCACCCTGTTTTACTTTTTGGCTTTCTACGGGATCTGGCCGCTTAAGCAGATCATCGCTGTCGTGATTGCCCAGTACTGCATCAAGACTCTTTGGGAAATCCTCGCGACGCCACTGACCTATCGCATCGTCGCCTTCCTGAAACGCAAGGAAAACGAAGACTACTACGACCGGAACACCAACTTCACGCCGTTCCGGGTGAAGGTTTAATTAGGATTGATTAACAGACAGGGCTAGCGGCGGGCAATCAATACACCTGCCGCGGCAACAGCAAGCAAGCCAAGGCTTAGGTAACCCCAGTCGCCCATAGCATGCATCAGCTCCGCCAAGATTCCCTCTGAGTGACCAGGGTGCGCCCAAACGTTCGAGGCGGCCGCAAGAAAAAGCCCTGCGCTTGCTGTTTTTGCTACTGACATTGCAATCTCCGAAATGTATGACTTTCCTGAAGTCTAAGACCAAATAACCTGCAAAAACAACTGTCGCCCGTTAAACTAACATTAAATGGAACGAAGACCGATTCCATGCACCAAATTGGTTCATTTATACAGCCCCTCGGAGACCTCGCACCATGCCCGTGATCACAAACGTCGAAGACCTGCGCGTGTTGGCGCAAAAACGCGTCCCGCGGATGTTTTATGACTACGCCGACTCGGGCTCCTGGACTGAAAGCACATATCGTGCCAACGAGAGCGATTTCCAGAAAATCAAACTGCGTCAACGCATCTTGGTCAACATGGAACACCGCTCCACGGTCAGCACCATGATCGGTCAGCGTGTGGCGATGCCTGTTGCAATCGCTCCGACTGGGTTGACCGGCATGCAGCATGCTGACGGTGAAATCCTGGCGGCACGCGCTGCGCGCGACTTCGGCGTCCCCTTCACTCTTTCCACAATGAGCATTTGCTCGATCGAGGACGTAGCCGAAGGCACAGATAATCATCCCTTCTGGTTCCAACTCTATGTGATGAAGGACCGGGACTTTATCGAGCGGCTGATCGATCGTGCCAAGCGGGCGAATTGCTCAGCCCTGGTATTGACGCTTGACCTACAAATTCTGGGCCAGCGCCACAAGGACATCAAGAATGGCCTAAGCGCCCCACCAAAGCTAACGATCAAAAATATGATCGACATTGCGACCAAGCCGCGTTGGGCGCTAGGCATGCTGGGTACACCACGCCGTCAGTTCGGCAATATCGTCGGGCATGTCAAAGGTGTGTCTGACATGAGTAAGCTTAGCGAGTGGACAGCATCGCAGTTCGACCCCGCACTCAATTGGAACGACGTAGAGTGGATCAAAAAACGTTGGGGCGGCAAGCTCATCCTCAAGGGCATTCAAGATGTAGAAGATGCACGCCAGGCTTTAAACAGTGGTGCTGACGCACTGATCGTCAGTAACCACGGTGGTCGCCAGCTTGACGGTGCAGAGTCGAGTATCCAGAGTCTTCCTGCCATTGTGGACGCCGTGGGGAAAGATATTGAGATCCACATGGATGGCGGCATTCGCAGCGGCCAAGACGTTCTGAAAGCCCGTGCGCTCGGCGCGCGGGGCTGCTACATTGGCCGGGCCTTTTTGTATGGTCTGGGCGCAATGGGCGGGCCGGGCGTCACCAAGGTTCTTGAAATGCTCCATAAAGAACTCGACCTAACGATGGCCTTTTGTGGAAGAACCGACGTCGAGAAAGTCGACAAGAGCATTCTGTTGCCGGGAACGTATCCCACCTAATTCTATTAACTGAGGTTTTATTATGCGCGTGCTACCCCGCTGGATTTTTATGAGTCGGTGGCTTCAAGCCCCTCTGTACATCGGCTTGATCGTCGCTCAAGGCATCTATGTTTGGCAGTTCTGGAAAGAACTCATTCACTTGATCTCAATGATGAGCTTCGACAAAACGGTGACAGAAACCGAGTTGATGCTGATCGTACTAGGCCTCATCGATGTCGTGATGATTTCCAACCTGTTGGTGATGGTGATCGTGGGTGGCTGGGAGACCTTTGTTTCCCGAATGCAGCTCGAGGACCACCCGGATCAGCCTGAGTGGCTATCTCATGTCAACGCGGGGGTTCTAAAGGTCAAGCTCGCAACGGCGATTATCGGGATCTCCTCGATTCATTTGCTCAAGACCTTCATTAATGCGCCGAGCATGACAGAATCGACCCTGATGTGGCAAACAATTATGCACCTCGCCTTTGTAGTCTCGGCTCTTGCCATTGCCTACACTGAAAAAATTATTAGCAGTACACATCAACACTAAGAGAGAGTATTCACCATGTCAGGACACGGTGGTCACGTCGACCCATCAAACAAAAAAATCGCGTTGTTAATTGCTGTACTCGCTCTGTTTTTAGCAATTAGCGAAACGCTCAGTAAGGCCTATCAAACGGAAGTCATTACCAAGCAGGTTGAAGCCTCGAACCTCTGGGCATTCTTCCAGGCGAAATCCATTCGTAAGACAAGCACGGATTTGGCGATTCAATCTGCCCAGATTCAGCCCTCGCTTGACGAGGCGAAAACAGCTGCAATGATCAAAAGATGGACCGATGCCTCCAAGCGCTATGACTCCGAGCCCGAGACTGGTGAAGGACGTAAAGAGCTAGCCTCCCGCGCTGTAGCCGCTCAAAAACTTGGTGAGGTCGCTAACCACAAGTATCACAACCTTGAAATCTCATCTGGCGTACTGCAAGTGGCAATCGTATTAGCCTCCTCCAGTATTATCACCAACGTGATGTTGCTTGCTTGGCTTGCTGGCGGACTTGGAGTTGTGGCCGTCGGGTTCGGTATCTTTGCAATGACTGGCGCTGCTGCGCTACTTTAGAAATAGACCATGCAGCGCAGGCATCTTCTCAAGCTTGCCGCTGCATCGGCTGCACTAACAGGCCTGCCCCAAACAGGCTGGGGACGACAGACTTGGAGCGCCAATCCTTTTAGCCTAGGTATTGCAAGCGGGTCGCCCACAAGCGACTCAGTCGTGCTGTGGACGCGTCTTGGACTCGCGGAGATTGAGGCTATTGGACTCCGCAACAGGCCCGCACCCGTGACCTGGCAAATCGCCCACGACCGCAGCTTCGGACGAATCGTCAGACAAGGCGAAGAGATAGCGAGCCCTGCACTTGCTCACTCAGTACACGCAGAAGTTGTGGGACTTGAGTCCGATCGCGAATATTTCTATCGCTTCATTTCCGGCGACGCGGTGAGCGCCACTGGTCGAACACGCACCCTACCAAAGGCAGATGCGGCCGTACAAAAGCTTCGGATCGCCTATGCCTCATGTCAGCAATGGGGTAACGGCTACTACAGCGCGTATCGGCACATGCTTGCCCAGCAAGTCGACTTAGTGATGTTTCTAGGCGACTACATGTATGAGTATCCTGCGTCGAGGCCCTTTGACATTCGCCCCACAACGGGCGGCTGGATTACAACCTTAGACGGTTACCGTAGTCGTTACGCATTACATAAGTCGGACAAAGACCTACAGGCGATGCATGCAGCCTGCCCTTGGATCGTGACTTGGGACGACCATGAGGTACAAAACGACTACGCCGCTACGCACCCTGGCAACTCAGGCAAACCGGTTGATGACTTTATGGCGCGCCGACGCGCAGCCTATCAAGCCTTTTATGAACACATGCCCGTTCGGCGCGAACAGTTTGCAGCGCTACTGGGAGGCATTGCTCAAGACGTGCGCATTTACGAACGTTTTTCGTATGGTCGACTCGCCACTATCTATACGGTCGATAACCGGCAACATCGTGACTTACAAGCCTGTACACGCAATGGTAGACCAGGTGCTAGTAGAGTCGACCCAAACACCTGCGCCATATGGAACGATCCACAGCGCACTCTACTGGGATCAAAACAAGAAGCCTGGCTAAACACCGAATTTGAGAGGTCGGGTACGACCTGGAATGTGATTGGTCAACAAAGCGTGTTCGGACCTCGCAACTTCAATACGCAAGGCGGTCAAAGTTACTCGAATGACGGCTGGGATGGGTATCCTGCTGCACGACAAAGACTGATTAACTCGATGCGCAATACGCGCCTAGCAAATCCGGTGATTCTGGGTGGCGACGTACATCAGAATTGGGTGGGTCATGTTTTGGCTGACTACAACAATCCAGCTAGCGAGAAAATTGGGGTTGAGTTTTGTGGCACGAGCATTACTTCGCTTACGACCCTGACGAATGTCGAGCAGGCGAAAATCATTGAACGCCATCCACACTTTATTTTTGGTGATTGCGAATCGCGTGGCTTTGGTGTCGTAGAAATTACTCCTACTCAAATGACCACCACGCTCAAAGCAGTTCGAGATGCCACCGATCCTCTCTCAGACGCGTTCACGCTTGCACGCTTTGATGTCGAGGCGGGTCGGGCTGAGATTCAAAAATAGGCTATTTGGCGTATATCGAATTTGCTGGATATTTTGTACTGTTCAATTAGTGCAGATCCTTTGCATTCTTGCAGAGACTAATTTCACACAAAAATAACAACGAACGGTTTGCAATCATGACAGCAGCTCTTGGCCACGTTTACCTTGTCGACGATGACCCATCCATCCGACGCGCCCTCAACGGTTCGCTCACCGAGCTTGGATACACCGTCAATCAGTACGCGAGCTCTGAAGAATTCTTGAGCGATGCCGTACCTACATCCCCGGCTGTTGTGCTTTTAGATATGCGGATGCCTGCTCAGTCTGGGATTGAAGCCCAAGCAGCTCTACTCAAACACGGCTGGCAAACACCCGTGATCTTCATCAGCGGAGAAAGTCTTGCTCCGCAAATCGTAACGGCAATGAAACAAGGAGCGATCGACTTTTTGTTTAAGCCCTTTTCAATGCAAGACCTGTTGCAGGCGATTCAACGCGGTATAGCACTCGACCGTCAATTACACGCTCAGCTGATTCGCTTGACGACAGCTAAAAGGGGTCTAGCTCTTTTAACGCCCAGAGAAACCGAGGTCTGCGTTGAAATGCTATCTGGCCGCTCAAACAAAGAAATTGCTAAGTTGAACGGCTCAGCTGCGGCGACGATCAAACTACACCGTTCACGCGTCCTTGCAAAAATGCAGGTCAAGTCTCTGAGTGAATTAATCGCCCTATGCGACGGAATCAACCTTAACGCCAGAGACCCACTCGCGCCACAGCGCAACGATTAGAGCCATCAACACCGGGCCGATAAATAGGCCTACAAATCCCATCGTCGTCACTCCACCCACCAACCCGAAAAAAGTTGGCAGGAAGGGGAGCTTTACGGGACCACCGACAAGCCTTGGCCGCAAGGTCTTATCTACGATGAACAGTTCGATTGAGCCCCAGGCAAACAGACCAGCACCTGCCAAGGGATTCCCTGATCCAACCAAATAAAGTGAAACCAAGGTAAACGAGAGGGGGGCACCGCCCGGAATCATGGCCATCACTGCAGTAATTACGCCCAGCAATACAGGAGATGGCACACCAGCAACCCAATAAGCCACACCCAATACAACGCCCTCACCGATCGCGATCAGACCCATCCCAGTGACCGTTGCACTGATTGTCGCCGGCACCACTCGAGAGAAACGTTGCCAACGTGTCGGCAGCACGCGTTCGCCTAGGATATCAAGCTGGGCCGCCATGTAATGCCCGTCTTTGTAGACGAACAATAGGGTGATCAGCATAAACAGCAGGGTCAGCATGATGTGGAAAAAATTACCGGTGGCCGCGAGCACCAAGCGGTAAATATTGCCAATGTGCTGGCCACTGACCAACTCAATCATGCTGCCGATCGCATGCGGCTGACCAACGTAGTCCGCCCAATAAGTACCCAGCGTGTCGCCTATGATAGGGAGCGCCACGATCCATGCCGGCGCATCGACGCCATCTTTATTCGCTGCCAATACCCAAGCCACAAAGTACCTGGCTTCATTAACAGAGTAGTAGAGCGCGACAGAGATCGGGACAATCAGTAGAACAACAATCGCCACCAGCGCAGTGCTGGCCGCGAGGGTCGTCCGTCCAGAGCAAACATCTACCCACTTTGAATAGAGTGGCCAACTCGCAAACCCGATAATCAAGGCCGCCAGTACCGGCACCACAAAGCCGCTAAAAAAATAAACAGCTGCTGCCAGCAACAAAACCAGCAGCAACCTCGCAACGATATGGAGCGGTAAGACGGGTTGCATCAGGTCAGCACTCGCTGTGGCTTACCGGCGACGAAGGCCGCGATATTCGCGACAACGTTCGGGTAGAACACCGCGAAGTTTTCTGGCGTGGCGTAACCCAAATGCGGCGTCAACAACGCACGCGGCACTTTGCGCCAGACGTCGTCAGCAGCCAGGGGCTCTGAGTCATAGACATCAATACCTGCGCCGCCAATCTTGCCTTGCTCTAACAACGCGCGCAACGTCACTTGATCAATGAGGCCTGCACGCGATGTGTTGACGATGAATGCAGTAGGCTTCATCGACTTCAAGCTTGCTGCATCGACAACACCGCGCGAGCGATCACTTAGCACCATGTGCACGCTGATCGCATCCGATGTCTTAAAGAGCTCTTCTTTACTCACGAGCTTGACGCCAGCCTCAGCAGCACGCTCTTCAGTCAGATTAGGGCTCCAGGCCACAACTTCCATACCAAACGCATGCCCAACTTTGGCAACCTTCTTACCCAACTGGCCTGCACCCACAAGCCCGAGACGCTTGCCTTCAACCGTTGGGGGCATCGATGTCTGCCAGAGTCCATTAGTCATGTTGACCGACTCTTGAGGAATCTTTTTAAACAGCGCGAGCATCAGCGCCCAAGCGAGCTCAGCGGTTGCGCCCGTGCTCTTGGGGTCGCCTGGCGAGCCACACACGACCACACCTTTTTGGCGGCAGGCTTCGAGATCAATCGAGTTATTGCGCAAGCCGGTCGTCACGAGCAATTTAAGTTTTGGCATCGCCTGAATGACAGAGGCCGGAAACGCCGAGCGCTCACGCATCGCAACAACAACTTCGAAGTCCGTTAAGGTCTTCGCCAGTTGATCAGGCTGAATAAACTCATGGAAAAATTTAACGTCTGCGCCAAGCGAAGACCAATCAGCCATTCCTTGTGCTACTTTCAAATAATCATCAAGCACTGCAATACGCATTGTCATCTCCAAATAATCTGACT
>JACCEE011057344.1_pt1 | contig 21221 bp, 33 predicted proteins | sample 7449931 | NCBI WGS metagenome assembly JACCEE01 (sample SAMN15323457, study PRJNA562643) | freshwater metagenome | isolation source: river surface water | place: USA:Blue River Watershed | collected 2017-08-19 | reverse complement strand
TGTATTATACGGGGGTATCCCATAAAATTGGTGAGGTTGATGATGGTGCGGCTACAATGGATTGGATGGTGCAAGAGCAAGAGCGAGGGATTACAATAACCTCGGCAACCACTACTTGTTTTTGGAGTGGAATGCGCAAGCAGTATCCTTTGCACAGAATTAATATTATTGACACGCCCGGTCACGTTGATTTTACTGTTGAAGTTGAGCGTTCTTTGAGAGTCCTAGATGGAGTTTGCGCTGTCTTCTGTGCTGTTGGCGGTGTTGAGCCACAATCTGAGACGGTCTGGAGGCAAGCAAATAAATATAAAGTACCTAGAATTGTCTTCGTCAATAAGATGGACAGGTCAGGAGCTAATTTTTTAGCGGTTATAGAGCAAATAAAAAATAAGCTAGGTAGTAAAGCTGTGCCAATGCAGCTTCCAATCGGTCAAGCGGACGAGTTTCAAGGTGTTGTTGATCTTATTAGGTTGAAGGCTATCTATTGGAAAAACTCAGATGTTGAGATGGCTTTTGAGGAGAAAGATGTTCCCGCTGAGATGCTTGATGAAGTTTTGCGTTGGCGAGAGTTGATGATTGAAGTGGCGGCTGAAGCGAGTGAAGATTTAACAGATAAATATTTACAAAGCGGAGTGTTAGATGAAATAGATATTCGTCACGGAGTGCGTTTACTAACTTTGGCTAATCAAGTTGTTCCAGTTTTTTGTGGAGCTGCCTTTAAAAATAAGGGAGTTCGACCTGTTTTAGATGCTATTATCGAGTATCTTCCCGCGCCCAATGAAGTCGGTACGATTAAGTGCTTTCTCGAGGACGGTGTCACAGAAACAAGTTGTGTTGTAGCCGATGACTCCCCGTTTGTAGCGTTGGCATTTAAGATTGCCGCTGACCCTTTTGTCGGGACGTTGACTTTTTTTAGAGTTTATTCAGGCGTTTTATCTTCGGGTGATAGCGTTTTTAATCCGTTAAAAAATAAAAGAGAGCGGATTGGGCGTATTGTGCAGATGCACGCCAATAGTAGAGAAGAAATAAAAGAAATTAGGGCGGGTGATATAGCGGCGGTAGTTGGGCTGAAACATGCAACAACAGGAGATACCTTATGCGATCTTGATAACACTGTGATTCTTGAAAAAATGGATTTTCCAGAGCCAGTTATATCCATTGCAGTCGAGCCGAAAACTAAGGCGGATCAAGAAAAAATGGGTACAGTTTTGTCCCGGTTAATTCAAGAAGATCCTACGTTCAGAGTCGATGTTGATGTCGAGTCAGGGCAGACAGTGATCTCCGGGATGGGAGAACTCCATCTAGATATCATAGTTGATCGCATGAAAAGAGAGTTCGGTGTTGGTGTTAATGTTGGTTCGCCGCAAGTTGCTTATCGAGAAACTATTAAAAAAACTGCTGAACATGAAGAAAAATTTGTCAGGCAGTCAGGTGGTCGCGGTCAGTATGCCCATGTATGGTTGCGGGTAGAGCCTCAAAAACGAGGAAGTGGTTATCTGTTTAATAATCAGATAGTTGGGGGTGTTGTCCCGAAAGAATACATTCCGGCTGTAGATAAAGGTGTTAGAGAACAGTTAGAAAACGGTGTCGTAGCAGGGTATGCGATAGTTGACGTGAAAGTCAGTTTGTTCGATGGTTCGTACCATGATGTCGATTCAAACGAAATGGCTTTTAAGGTTGTAGGTTCCATGTGTGTTAGGGAAGCAATCAAAAAAGCTAGTCCGGTTTTACTTGAACCAATCATGAAAGTAGAAGTTGTTACCCCCCAAGATTATATGGGAGATGTAGTCGGTGATATTACTCGGCGACGAGGTATGGTTCACGGAATAGAAGATTCCTTTTCAGGAAAATTGATAGAGTGTGAAGTACCTCTGTCAGAGATGTTTGGGTATGCAACTGACTTGCGTTCTGCAACACAAGGTCGTGCTACATACAGTATGCAATTTGAAAAATATAATGAAGTGCCTGCTAGTGTAGCAGAAATCATTATTAATAAATCTTTATAAATTAAGTTTAAGATGAAGGTATTGACTCATGGCTAAAGAAAAATTTCAACGTAGTAAACCACATTTGAATGTGGGTACAATCGGTCATGTTGACCATGGTAAAACATCTCTAACAGCGGCCTTAACTAAGGTTTTAGCGGAGACCGGTGGTAGTGTATTTACAGCTTACGATCAAATAGATAATGCCCCTGAAGAAAAAGCACGAGGTATTACTATATCTACCTCGCATGTAGAGTATGAATCAGAAAAACGCCATTATGCGCACGTTGACTGTCCAGGACACGCTGATTATGTAAAAAATATGATCACTGGTGCAGCGCAAATGGATGGTGCTATTTTAGTATGTTCTGCAAACGATGGTCCTATGCCGCAAACTAGAGAACATATTTTATTGGCAAGACAAGTAGGTGTTCCTTATATTGTTGTCTTTTTGAATAAAGTTGACATGGTTGATGACGCTGAACTGTTAGAGTTAGTCGAAATGGAAGTTAGAGAGTTGCTATCAGCTTACGATTTTCCAGGGGATGATATTCCTGTTATTCATGGTTCAGCTTTGTGTGCTTTGGAAGATAAGCAGCCTGAGATTGGTCGTGAAGCTATTATTAAATTAGTTGAGGCTCTGGATTCTTATATTCCGCAGCCAGAAAGAGCTTTAGACCGTCCATTTTTAATGCCTGTTGAAGACGTGTTCTCTATTGCAGGTCGCGGTACTGTGGTAACGGGACGAGTTGAGCGTGGCATTATAAAAGTCGGTGAAGCCGTTGAAATCATTGGTATCCGCGAAACTCAAAAGACTACTTGCACTGGTGTGGAGATGTTTCGCAAGTTATTAGACCAAGGTGAAGCCGGCGATAACGTTGGAGTGTTATTGCGTGGTACTAAAAGGGAAGAGGTTGAGCGTGGTCAGGTATTAGCTAAACCTGGGTCGATTACTCCCCATGCCCATTTCAAATCTGAAATATATGTATTATCAAAAGATGAGGGCGGAAGACATACTCCTTTTTTCAGTAATTATAGACCACAGTTTTATTTTAGAACCACTGACGTGACAGGTGCTGTTGAGCTTCCAGAAGGTGTAGAGATGGTTATGCCTGGTGATAACGTGTCGGTAACTGTGAAATTAATTACACCAATTGCCATGGAAGATGGTTTGCGTTTCGCTATTCGTGAAGGTGGTCGTACTGTTGGGGCGGGTGTTGTTGCTCAAATTCTTGACGGCGAGAAGAAATAGATATGGCAAATCAAACTATCCGTATCCGTTTGAAAGCTTTTGATCATAAATTAATTGATCAATCAGCAGGAGAGATAGTAGAAACAGCAAAGCGGACGGGGGCTCAAGTTAAGGGACCTATTCCTTTGCCTACTAAAAAAGAACGCTTTACTGTGTTGATTTCTCCCCATGTCAATAAGGATGCGCGTGATCAGTACGAGTTAAGAACCTACAAAAGGTTGCTTGACATTGTGGAACCTACAGAAAAAACCGTTGATGCATTAATGAAGTTGGATCTTGCAGCTGGCGTAGATGTTCAAATTAAACTCAGTTGAGTTGAAAAATATAAAGTAGAGGAATTGGCAGATGTCAATAGGTCTTATTGGTCGTAAATGTGGTATGACCAGAATTTTTAATACAGACGGTTCGTCCACTCCCGTGACTGTGTTACAAGTTGACTCGAATAGAGTCACGCAAGTGAAGAGCGTTGGTAAAGATGGTTACAATGCGATTCAGGTTGCTGTTGGCGATAAAAAATCTTCAAAAGTTAACAAGGCAATGGCAGGTCATTATGCTGCAGCTAGTGTTACGGCGGGGCGTTCTCTGCGGGAGTTTCGATTGGGTGACAGCGAAGTGGATGCGATATCTGTCGGTTCTGAACTGGCTTTTGATATTTTCAGCGTGGGACAAGTTGTAGATGTGAGTGGGATTAGTATTGGTAAGGGATTTGCTGGTGGAATAAAGCGGCATAATTTTGGTATGCAAGATGCTACTCATGGTAATTCGCGTTCTCATAGGGTTTTGGGGTCTATAGGTCAGTGTCAGACGCCGGGTAGAGTTTTTAAAGGCAAAAAAATGGCCGGGCATATGGGGGCTGTTAAGACGACTGTGCAGAACTTGACTATTCATTCTATCGATGCAGAGAAAAGAATAATTTTAGTAAAAGGTTCTGTTCCTGGTGCTAAAGGTGGCGACGTAGTGATTACGGCCGCTGCAAAAAAAAGAAATAAAGGTTAATATATGACTTTGCAAGTACCTGTGGTAAATGAACAATCCCCAGATAAATTTGTTGATGTTGCCGAAGCCGTGTTTGGGCGAGTTTTTAATGAAACACTGGTTCATCAGTTGGTAACGAGATATCTGGCTGGTGGTCGTGCGGGCACGAAAGCTCAAAAAAATCGTGCTGCTGTCAGTGGTGGCGGAATAAAACCTTGGCGGCAAAAAGGGACAGGTAGGGCGAGAGCTGGAACTACGCGAGGACCAATTTGGCGTTCAGGTGGTGTCACGTTCGCAGCCCAACCTAGGGATTACGAACAAAAGTTAAATAAGAAAATGTATAAGGTTGGTATACGTTCTATATTTTCTGAATTACTAAGACAAGAACGGCTGGTCGTTAGCGACGACGTTTTACTTGTCACAGCAAAAACTAAAGAGTTGGTCAAGAAACTAAAAAATTTTGATGCAAAACGAGTGTTGATTATTGCGGATGTATTAGATGCTAACTTGATGTTGGCATCTAGGAATATTCCGTATGTTGAAGTTGTTACGGTTGGAAATGTGAATCCGGTAGCATTAGTCGCGGCAGACAAAGTTGTTATTACTACGGTAGCATTAAAACAAATAGAGGAGCGATTAGCGTGAGCATAATAGAAAGCAAGCTTGCAAGTGTGTTGTTGGCACCTGTCGTGTCTGAGAAGAGTTCAATTAGTGCTGACACTGAAAAGCGTTTTGTTTTTAAAGTACAGAAATTAGCAACTAAAAAGCAAATTAAAACTGCGGTAGAGCTAATGTTCAGTGTTGAAGTAGAAGCTGTTCATGTTCTTAATGTGAAGGGCAAGGTTAAGCGTTTTGGTCGTTCGTTAGGTAAAAGATCTGACTGGAAGAAAGCTTATGTAAAGCTTAAACAAGGGCATGACATTGACTTTGTCAGAGCCTAAAAAGTTAAAGTATTAAAAAAAATCAATAGGAACGGTAGATAGCATGGCTATTCTAAAATCTAAGCCGACCTCTCCAGGAGTGCGGTCTGTAATACATGTAAAAAACGATGAATTGCATAAAGGCAAGCCGTTTGCACCCTTGCTTGCTAAAAAAAGCAGAAGCGGCGGCAGAAATAACCAAGGACGGATAACGACACGTCATATAGGTGGTGGTCATAAGCAGCACTACCGTATTGTTGATTTTAAAAGAAATAAGTTGGATATTCCTGCAATTGTAGAGCGATTAGAGTATGATCCCAACAGGACTGCAAACATCGCGTTGCTTTTGTTTAAAGATGGTGAGCGTCGTTATATTATCGCGCCAAAAAATCTAAAAGTTGGTCAGGAAGTTTTATCTTCCGAGGTAACTCCAGTTAAACCGGGAAATTGTATGCCTTTAAGAAGTATGCCTTTAGGTACGGTGATTCATTGTGTTGAGTTAAAGCCGGGAAAAGGGGCTCAAATAGCAAGAAGTGCTGGAACTTCAGCGCAATTGGTTGCTAAGGATGCAGGGTATGTTACGTTGCGTTTGCGCTCTGGCGAAATGCGAAAAATAATGGCAGATTGTAAAGCAGTTGTTGGAGAAGTTTCTAATTCAGAACATAATTTGGGTTCATTAGGCAAGGCTGGTGCTTCAAGATGGCGAGGAGTTCGCCCGACAGTTCGTGGTGTAGCTATGAATCCTGTTGATCATCCTCATGGTGGCGGGGAAGGGCGTACTTCCGGTGGTAGACATCCTGTAACGCCTTGGGGTATGCCGACAAAAGGGTATAAAACGCGTAAAAATAAACGAACTGATAATATGATTGTCAGATGCCGCAATCAAAGATAAGGGAGAGTAGAGTGCCTCGTTCAATTAAAAAAGGTCCTTTTATTGATCATCATTTGTTGAAAAAAGTCGAAAATGCTGTTAGTAGTAATAACAGAAAACCAATCAAAACTTGGTCTAGAAGGTCGATGATTAGCCCAGATATGTTGGGTTTAACTATAGCCGTGCATAATGGTCGTCAGCATGTTCCGGTTCTTATCTCTGAAAATATGGTGGGTCATAAACTGGGTGAGTTTGCTCCGACTCGAACATACAGAGGTCATGTTGCTGATAAGAAGTCAAGGTAGGCAAATTATGGAAATTTCAGCTAGATTAAATAATGCCCCCATGTCAGCTCAGAAAGCTAGGTTAGTAGGTGATCAGATACGTGGTTTGCCAGTCGAAAAAGCTTTAAGTGTATTAAAGTTTAGCTCTAAAAAAGCGGCAGTAATTATGAAAAAAATTTTGGATTCTGCGATTGCAAATGCTGAACATAACGAAAGTGCTGATATTGATGAGTTGGTTGTCAAAACAGTTTTTGTTAATGAGGGAGTTACTTTAAAAAGGGTTCGGGCTAGAGCAAAAGGGCGAGCTAACCATATTTTAAAAAGGACTTGTCATATAACAGTTAAAGTAGCAGAATACGAGTAAGGGTATATAAAAATGGGTCAGAAAGTACATCCAACAGGCATACGCCTTGGTATTGTTAAAGATTGGACATCCAGGTGGTATGCAAACAGTCAGGATTACCCTGTGTTTTTGCTTCAAGATCTGAAAGTTCGTGATTATATTAGGGAAAAGTTATCTCATGCTTCGGTTAGTAGGATTCAGATAAATCGTCCTGCTAGTAATGCTCATATCACTATTCATACGGCACGCCCAGGTATAGTTATTGGCAAGAAAGGTGAAGACATTGATAAGTTAAAACGTGAAGTGTCTAACATAATGGGAGTGCCAGTTCAGCTGAATGTTGAAGAAATTAGAAAGCCGGAATTAGATGCAACGTTAGTTGCTGAAAGTGTGGCTCAACAGTTGGAAAAAAGGATTATGTATCGCAGAGCCATGAAAAGAGCAGTTTCTAATTCTATGCGTTTGGGAGCCGAAGGCATAAAAATAAATGTCGGTGGTCGTTTGAATGGAGCTGAAATTGCGCGAGGTGAGTGGTATAGAGAAGGGCGAGTGCCTTTGCATACCTTGAGAGCTGATATAGATTATGGTACTGCTGAAGCAAATACTACTTATGGTATTATTGGTGTAAAAGTATGGATATTTAAAGGAGAAGTATTTGATATGGAATCACACTTGGTTGCTGATAATGTAGAATCTAAAAAAACTGTTGAAGGGAAATAAAAAATGCTTCAACCTAAAAGAACTAAATTTCGCAAGCAACATAAAGGGAAAAATACCGGTGTTGCTGTCAGAGGGTCATCTGTCAGTTTTGGAGAATACGGTTTAAAAGCTGTGACTCGTGGCAGAATAACTGCTCGTCAAATTGAGGCTGCGCGTAGAGCGATAACGAGACATCTTAAACGTGGTGGTAAGATGTGGATTAGAATTTTTCCTGATAAGCCTATAACTAAAAAACCTTTAGAGGTTCGTATGGGAAAAGGAAAAGGCAGTGTAGAGTATTGGGTAGCTCAAATTAAACCTGGCTCTATGTTGTACGAGGTTCAAGGCGTTCCTGAGCAACTTGCACGCGAAGCGTTTGAGTTGGCTTCAGCGAAACTTCCTGTAAAAACAGTTTTTGCAGCACGGACAATAATGTGATGATAGTTAGCGAATTACGTCAAAAGACAAAAAATGAATTAGAGTCAATTTTGGTAGAATTGTCTCGTGAGCAGTTCAATTTGCGAATGCAAAAAGGGACGGGACAATTGAGTAAGCCTGATCAAATAAAAAAAGTTAGGCGTAATGTGGCGCGTATATATACGGTATTAAACGAAACGGCAAGTGCATGATTATGAGTGAACAAGTGAAGCAATTCCGTACCATTACTGGTCGTGTAGTCAGCAATAAAATGGATAAGACAGTAGCCGTTTTGGTCGAGCGTGTTATAAAGCATCCTGTATATGGAAAGTACGTTAGGCGTTCAACTAAACTGTTAGCTCACGATGAGCAAAATCAGTGTCAGGAAGGAGATTGGGTGTCAATTGCTTCCTGTAGGCCTATTTCTAAGAGGAAAGCTTTTAGGGTAGTCGAGATTGTTGAAAACGCAAATGAGTAAGTTGTGTTTTTACAGAACGGTTCAATTTGAAATAGTTGGGATTTAATAATGATTCAGATGCAAACTAACCTTGATGTAGCCGACAATAGCGGCGCAAAAAAGGTCATGTGTATCAAAGTGTTAGGTGGTTCACATCGACGCTATGCCGGAATTGGCGACATAATAAAAGTGAGCGTTAAAGATGCTATTCCTCGCGGAAGGGTTAAAAAAGGTGATGTTTATAACGCATTGGTGGTGAGAACTCGTAAAGGTGTACGCAGAGCTGATGGTTCTGTTATTCGTTTTGATAGTAACGCTGCTGTGATATTAAATACCCAGCTACAGCCTGTTGGTACACGTATTTTTGGACCTGTTACTCGTGAGTTAAGGGGGGAAAAATTTATGAAAATTATCTCGTTAGCTCCTGAAGTTTTGTAGGGATGAGCTATGAAAAAAATTAAAAAAGGTGATGTCGTAATCGTTCGTGTTGGAAAAGACAAAGGCAAAGAAGGCGTTGTAACGTCGGTTCTTGAGAAAGGTAAACTTTTAGTAAAAGGAATTAATCAGGTTAAAAAACATCAAAAAGGCAATCCAAATGCAGGTTCTCAAGGCGGAATAATTAGTAAAGATATGCCTATCGATGCGTCAAATGTTGGGTTGCTCAATCCCAATACGAAAAAAGCAGATAGAGTTGGCTTCAGAGTTTTGGAAGATGGGAAAAAAATAAGGTATTTCAAATCAACCAATCAAGCAGTTGACGTGTAGGATGGGATTAAAAAATTATGACTAGATTGGAAACTGAATATAAAGAAAAACTTCTACCTAAATTGATTGAACAGTTTAATTACAGATCGGTTATGGAAGCTCCGAAGTTGGTTAAAATTACTCTTAATATGGGGGTAGGAGAGGCAGTCGCAGACAAAAAAGTTTTGCAATCTGCGGTGGCCGATATGGAAAAGATTGCCGGACAAAAAGCTGTTGTGACATTATCTAGAAAATCTATTGCGGGATTTAAGATTAGGGATGATATGCCTATTGGTTGTAAAGTAACTTTGCGTAGTGATAGGATGTACGAGTTTTTGGACAGGCTAATTAATATTTCTATTCCTAGGATTCGTGATTTTAGAGGAATGAATCCTAAAAGTTTTGATGGGCGCGGTAATTACTCCTTAGGCATTAAAGAGCAGATTATTTTTCCTGAAATTGATTATGATAAAGTTGATGTTCTTCGTGGGCTAGATATTGCTATTACAACAACTGCTAAAACTAATGAAGAAGGCTTGGCATTGTTAAAGCTTTTCAATTTTCCGTTCAAGAACTAAAAGGTGTTTGTATGGCAAAAAAATCCATGGTTGCGCGAGAAAGTAAGCGTGACAAGTTAGTCAAAAAATACGCCCAAAAACGGAGTGTTTTGAAAAGTGTTGTCGCAAATTCCGGTGCATCGTTTGATGAACGTGAAGCGGCTGGTTTGCAACTTCAAAAATTACCAAGGGATTCAAGCCCTTCTAGGTTGCGCAACCGCTGTAAATTGACGGGGAGACCACATGGTTATTACCGTAAATTTGGTCTTTGTCGCAATAAGTTGAGAGAAGCAGCCATGCGTGGTGATATTCCTGGGTTGGGAAAGGCGAGTTGGTAATTCTGAATTTTAGGTTCAGACATTCGGAGAATAAATTATGAGTATGACAGACCCAGTAGCAGACATGTTAACCCGAATTAGAAATGGTCAATCTGCTGGTAAAAAAAGTGTAACAATGCCTTCCTCTAAGCTCAAGCTCGCTATAGCAAAAGTTTTAAAGGAAGAAGGGTATATTGCTGAGTATACTACTGAGATTCTTACAAGTCACACGGAAATGACTGTAAAGTTAAAGTATTTTAATGGTATGCCAGTAATAGAAAAAGTTAAGCGAATTAGCAAACCTGGTTTGCGGATTTACAAATCTAAAAACGAATTACCTAAAGTATTAGGAGGTATGGGAATTGCTATTGTTTCCACCTCTAATGGTGTTATGACGGATAGAGCGGCTCGCGCTATCGGACATGGTGGCGAAATTATTTGCACAGTTTGTTAAGGAAAATTAATTATGTCAAGAATAGCTAAGTCCTCTATTGTTATCCCCGAAGGGGTAGATGTTGAAATAAAAAATAGTACTTTTTGTGTAAAAGGCGGTAATGGTCAGATGTCTTTTCCAATTAGGAATGACGTTTCTGTTGAGGTTAATGATAACTTACTTCAAGTAGTTTGGGATGACAAGATAAAGAAAGCAAACGCTCACGCCGGGACAACTAGAGCCACGTTGTCAAATATGATTACAGGGGTGTCTAAAGGTTTTGAAAAAAGATTAACTTTGGTTGGTGTTGGTTATAGAGCTCAAGTAAGTGAGAGTACTCTAACGCTTTCTTTAGGTTTTTCTCACTCTATAAGTTATGAAGTACCTGCGGGTATCCGTATTGAGGCACCTAGTCAAACCGAAGTTGTAATAAAGGGAGTTGACAAACATCGAGTAGGTCAAGTTGCGGCTGAAATTAGAGCTTATCGACCGCCTGAACCTTACAAAGGAAAAGGTGTGAGATATACAGATGAGCATGTTGTTAGAAAAGAAGCCAAAAAGAAGTAAGGTGATGAAATGGATAAAAAAACGTCTCGGTTAAAACGGGCTTTGAAGTTGCGGTGTAGAATCAAGAAATTAGGTGCAAATCGTCTAACTATACATAAGACAGCGCGGCACATTTATGCGCAAGTTTTAAGTAAAGATGGCACAGTTACTTTGGTTAGTGCTTCTACAACTCAAGCAGGTATTAGAGCATCTGTAGAAACTACTGGCAATATAGTCGCAGCTACAGAGGTTGGTAGGATTATTGCGCAGAAAGCTGTAGCTGCTGGTATTACGGAAGTTGCTTTTGACCGCTCGGGTTTTAAGTATCATGGTCGCGTGAAAGCATTAGCAGATGCCGCGCGTGAAGCTGGATTAAAGTTTTAGGGGGTATAATGTCTACAGTGTCATCTCAAACCAGCACAGATGGATTACAGGAAAAATTGGTCAATGTACGGCGCGTCGCAAAGGTAGTAAAAGGCGGTAGAGTGTTTGGTTTTACTGCGCTGACTGTTGTTGGAGACGGTGAGGGGCGGGTAGGTTATGGTGTTAGCAAAGCCAGAGAAGTTCCCATTGCTATTCAAAAGTCTTTGGAACAGGCGCGTAAAAATATGAGAAAAATCGCTTTGAAGGGTGATACTTTGCAGTATCCTGTCATTTCTAGCACTGGAGCGGCGAAAATTTATATGCAGCCTGCTTCAGAAGGAACTGGTATTATAGCAGGTGGTGCAATGCGTGCTGTTTTTGAAGTTGTCGGTGTGCATAACGTATTGGCAAAGTGCATTGGTACAAGTAACCCAATAAATGTTGTTAGAGCAACAATTAATGGGTTGACCGATATGCACAGTGCTAAACAAATTGCTGCTAAACGCGGTTTATCTGTTGAGCAAGTGATTGGATAAGGTAATGATGAATAAAAAATTGAATGTGACCATGATAAAAAGCAAAATTGGTCGATTAGGTGATCATCAAGCATGCTTGAAAGGGTTGGGCTTAAAAAGAATACGTCATACAGTACAGGTGGTTGCTACCCCTGAAAATTTAGGTATGATAAATAAAGTATCCTATATGCTTAAAGTTGAGGAAGCGTAATGTTTTTAAATAGCATTCAGGCAACTAAGGGAACCTATAAAAAGGCGAAGAGGGTTGGACGTGGCATAGGATCTTCTCTTGGAAAAACGTGTGGTCGTGGACATAAAGGACAAAAATCTCGCAGTGGTGGTTTTCACAAAATTGGATTTGAAGGTGGTCAAATGCCTTTACAACGTAGACTGCCAAAAGTTGGTTTTTCATCTTTTGCTAAAAGATATAATGCTGAAGTTAGGTTGAATGAGCTTAGTCTTGTTGATGGCGGCGTTGTTGACTTAAAAAAGTTGATAGACTTAAATATCATTCCTGCCTTTTCTAAATCGGCTAAAATTATAAAGTCTGGCCAAATAGTCCACTCTGTGATTGTAAAAGGTATTAGGGTTACTGCCGGTGCTAGAGTAGCTATTGAAGCAGTTGGTGGAAAAATAGAGGCATAATTTAAAGTGGCTATGTCAAGAACGCAGGTATCGGATAAATCAGGTGGTTTATCGGAACTTCAATCCAGATTGTTTTTTGTTCTTGGTGCTTTTTTCGTTTACAGGGTTGGTGCTCATATACCTGTACCGGGGATAGATCCAAAAGCGTTAGCGTTAATGTTTGAGCAACAAAAAGGTTCTATTTTAAGCATGTTTAACATGTTTTCGGGCGGGGCTTTGATGAGGCTGAGTTTGTTTGCTCTTGGGATAATGCCTTATATTTCTGCTTCAATCATTATGCAGCTAATGACTGTTGTTATTCCATCTGTTGAGCAAATAAAAAAAGAAGGCGAATCCGGTAGGCGTAAAATTTCTCAATACACTCGTTATGGAACGGTTGTATTGGCGACTTTTCAAGCCATAGGGATTTCTTTGGCCTTGCAAGGGCAAACAGCTGGTGGTTTATCGGTTGTTTTGAATCCGGGTAGTAGTTTTTTGGTTATTACTACAATTACTTTGGTTACTGGTACTTTGTTTTTGATGTGGTTAGGGGAGCAAGTAACGGAAAGAGGTATTGGAAATGGTATTTCACTAATCATATTTGCAGGTATTGTTTCTGGTTTACCCAAGGCGATTGGAGGAACTTTTGAATTAGCTAGAACGGGTGAAATGAATGGTGGGTTTATAGTACTGCTGTTTTTAATTGCAATAGCCGTCACAGCATTAGTTGTTTTTGTCGAAAGGGGGCAAAGACGAATATTGATAAATTACCCGAAACGTCAGCAAGGCAGAAAAGTTTATGCTGGACAAAGTAGCTTTTTGCCGTTGAAATTAAATATGGCTGGCGTTATTCCTCCTATTTTTGCTTCAAGTATTATCTTATTTCCAGCGACTATCGCAGGTTGGTTTGGTAACGTAGATGGTTTCACTTGGTTACAAGACGTTTCCACTGTGCTTTCTCCGGGGCAACCAATTTATGTTATGTTTTATGCGGCAGCAATTGTGTTTTTCTGTTTTTTTTATACTGCTTTAGTGTTTAATTCAAAAGAGACCGCCGAAAATCTGAAAAAATCAGGTGCTTTTTTACCTGGAGTCAGACCTGGAGTTCAGACCACTGCATACATAGACAAAGTGATGACACGGTTGACCTTGATTGGTGCTTTTTATATTACCTTGGTGTGCTTGTTGCCTGAATTTTTGATAGTCTATTGGAATGTTCCCTTTTATTTTGGAGGAACGTCCTTGTTGATTATAGTTGTAGTGGTAATGGATTTTATATCGCAAATGCAAACACATTTGATGTCTCAGCAATACGAAGGGCTTATGAAAAAAGCTAATCTTAAAAAATAACTTGATTAAATCTGTATTTGCAATCAGGCATAAAGAAGTTTGATAGTTATTTTAAAAAAGCTTAAAAAAATTGTCGATTTTTAGAAAAAATGTTTAAAAAAACTAGGAGTTTGCCGTGAAAGTTCGAGCGTCTGTAAAAAAGATTTGTCGCAATTGTAAAGTTGTAAAAAGAAATGGTGTTGTCAGAGTGATTTGTGTTGATGGTAGACACAAACAAAGGCAAGGTTAGGAACTGTTGCGCTGAATTTAGTTTAGATGCTAGAATTCCGCACCCAATATTAGAGTACCATAATAGGAGTATCTGAATGGCACGTATTGCCGGAATAAATGTTGCAGATCACAAACATGCAGAAATCGCGTTGACATCCATATACGGAATAGGTCGCCCGACAGCAAGAAGTATTTGCAGAGAGTTAAATGTCAATCCCGCTATAAAAATAAAAGAGCTTACGGAAGAACAATTAGAGTCTATTCGTAGTCTTATTAGCAAGATGACTGTAGAGGGAGACTTGCGTCGTGAAGTTTCCATGAATATAAAAAGGCTGATGGATCTTGGTTGCTATCGTGGGATTAGACATAGGCGGGGATTGCCTTTGAGAGGTCAGCGAACAAGAACCAACGCGCGTACTCGAAAAGGTCCTCGTAAGCCGATTAGAAAATAAGATGTTCTTTTTAACAAGGTTTGTAAGTAATGGCAACTCAAAATCGTTCTAAAAAACGTATCAAAAAAGAAGTAGCTGATGGCATAGCCCATGTTCACGCTTCGTTTAACAATACAATTGTGACTATTACCGATAGAAAAGGTAATGCTTTGTCTTGGGCCACTTCTGGAGGGTCTGGGTTTAGAGGTTCGCGTAAAAGTACTCCTTTTGCTGCACAGGTTGCAGCTGAAAAAGCGGGGGGTGTTGCGTTGGAATACGGAATGAAAAATCTTGATGTTATGATTAAAGGTCCAGGACCAGGTAGGGAGTCAGCAGTAAGATCCCTTAATAACTTAGGATTTAAAATTACCAACATAATTGATGTGACCCCCATTCCTCATAATGGTTGTCGCCCACCCAAAAAACGTCGCGTCTAGAATTTCGGAGTAGTTATTATGGCAAGATACCTTGGTCCCACTTGTAAATTAAGTCGTAGAGAAGGCACTGATTTATTTTTAAAAAGTAGAGGTAAATCTTTAGAAGGAAAGTGTAAATTAGATCAGCGTCCAGGACAGCATGGTACTAAACGTACTAGAAATTCTGATTACGCTTTGCAATTGAGAGCTAAACAAAGAATCCGTAGAATGTACGGTATTTTGGAAAAGCAATTTAGAAATTACTATCATTCTGCTGCTTTAAAGAAAGGTGCTACAGGTGAAAATCTTTTGAATTTGCTTGAAACTCGTCTTGATAACGTTGTTTATCGCATGGGCTTTGCTAGTACTCGCGCTGAAGCTCGTCAGTTGGTTTCACATAAGGCGATTGTTGTCAATAGTCAGATTACTAATATTCCGTCCTATCATGTTCAACCTGGTGATGAAATAAAAGTTAGAGAGAAATCAAAGAAACAACAACGTATTGTCGAATCATTGGGAATTGCTGAACAATATGGTTTTCCTGTTTGGGTTGAGGTTAATGCTAAAGAAATGGCTGGTATTTTTAAATCATTGCCAGACCGTGTTGACCTAGGAAGTGATATTAATGAGCAGTTGGTTGTTGAACTTTATTCTAAATAACTCGGTCTGAGATTAAACTTATGCAAAAATCTATTGCTGGCTTACTAAAACCAAGATTGGTGGACGTTGTCAGTCATACGGCGAATCATTCAAGAATTGTTATTGAGCCGCTAGAGCGTGGTTTTGGTCATTCTCTTGGTAACGCGCTCAGGCGTGTTATGTTGTCCGCTATTCCGGGGTGTGCGGTCACGGAAGTTGAAATTGACGGAGTATTGCACGAGTACACGACTATTGATGGAGTGCAAGAAGATGTCATCGACATTTTACTGAATTTGAAACAGCTTGCTGTCATTATGCACTCTAAAGACGAAGTTAGCTTGTCTTTGAATAAAAGTGGTGCAGGTATTGTTACTGCGGCTGATATAAATTTGCCGCATAATGTGGAAATCGTTAATCCTGAATTGGTTATTGCGCATCTGACACAAGCAGGTGAACTTAATATTAAGCTGAAAGTTGAGCGGGGTCGTGGCTATGTGTCGTCCAGCTTGAGAAAAGAGCAGTCTGATAGTTCTTTGGGAGTCGGCGTTTTAATGGTTGATGCTGGATTTAGCCCGGTAGTTAAGGTTGCTTATCATGTTGAAAGTACAAGAGTTGAACAGAGTACTAATTTGGATAAGCTTATTATTGAGTTAGAAACCAATGGTACGATTGATCCAGAGGAAACTATTAAACTTGCAGCGACTATTTTGCACGATCAGTTATCCGTTTTTGTTGATTTTGAAAAGGTCAATGAACAAACTACAGAAGAGACAGTTGTTGAAGAGGAAACTTTTGACCCAGTATTGTTACGACCCGTTGATGACTTAGAACTTACGGTTCGTTCGGCTAATTGCTTAAAAGCTGAAAATATATTTTATATCGGGGATTTGATTCAGCGTACTGAAGTGGAGCTATTGAAAACGCCTAACTTGGGTAAAAAATCATTGACTGAAATTAAAGATATATTAGCTATAAAAGGTTTGTCTTTAGGAATGCGTCTTGAAAATTGGCCGCCTGAGAATTTAGCAGATCAAAATCAAACTGGAATTTAACTAACATTAGGGTTATCTCAAAATGAGACATCGTAAATCTGGAAGACAATTAAACAGAAATAGTAGCCACCGTAAGGCTATGTTTAGTAATATGGTCACCTCTATTTTAAAGCATGAATTGATTAAAACTACTTTACCGAAAGCTAAAGAATTGCGCGGTTTTGCAGAGCCTTTAATTACCTTAGCTAAAGTCGATTCTGTTGCTAATAGACGTTTAGCGTTTGCAAAGCTGCGCGACCGTGAGGTTGTTACTAAATTGTTTAATGAATTAGGCCCGCGTTATCAAGATAGACCGGGTGGTTATTTGAGAGTGATGAAATGTGGCTTTAGGACTGGTGATGCCGCGCCTATGGCTTATGTTGAGCTTGTAGATAGAGCGCAATAAAAAATTTACAAGTAGTAAAAAAGCCGGCTAATGCCGGCTTTTTCGTTTCTTAAAAAGTTATTTTTCAAGTAGACTTAACTTGTTAGGTTTACCATTCCAGTCATCAGCATCTGGCAGAGCCTTTTTTATTTCAGAAATAGTTGGCCATGCTTTAGCCAATTCAGCATTTAGTTCGGCAAAACTTTCTTGACCTTCAGGCAACTCATCTTCTGCAAAAATAGCAGAGGCAGGGCATTCAGGTTCGCACAACGTACAATCAATACATTCTTCAGGGTCGATAACCAAAAAATTAGGCCCCTCATGGAAACAATCGACAGGACATACATCTACACAATCAGTGAATTTACATTTAATACAATTTTCTGTGACTACAAAAGCCATATTTATTTACCAAGATATTGTTAAGAAATAATAGTTGCGTGGGCTGATTATATTAGCAGAAACTGAGTTTTTAAGACATAAGCATTTTAAATTCTTTCGTCATTTCAACATCTATGAAAAAACACAACAAGTAAATAAACGGTGATAATTCAGGTGGATAAGAATTTGCTTTAGTGTGCTGATAAATAGACGTGGCAAGAGCCTTAAATGCGCTGGATTTACTAACAAGGTGAGTGATACAATCACTCAGAGGATAAGGATTCCTTATCAAAATTGTACTAGCAGAGTCGCTAGATTAAATAATACAGGCAGAGGCTTAAAAAAATGAACGAAAACTGGATAGCTCCTTCTATTCTTTCCGCTAATTTTGCAAAATTAGGCGAAGAAGTTGACAACGTCTTGGCAGCGGGTGCTGATGTTGTCCATTTTGATGTAATGGATAATCATTTTGTCCCGAATCTAACCATAGGACCTTTAGTTTGTGAAGCGTTAAGAAAACATGGCGTAACTGCACCGATTGATGTGCATTTAATGGTTGAGCCAGTGGATAGAATTATCCCTGACTTTGCCAAAGCAGGGGCAAGTTATATTACTTTTCATCCAGAAGGCTCGGTGCATATTGATAGAACATTGCAACTAATAAAAGATTGTGGCTGTAAGGCAGGATTGGTATTTAACCCCGGAACGCCGTTACATCATTTAGACTATGTGATGGATAAACTAGACATGATTTTATTGATGTCAGTCAATCCCGGTTTTGGTGGACAATCTTTTATTCCTTCGGCACTGGATAAATTGCGTGAAGTGAGAAAAAGGATTGATGCTAGTGGCTTTAATATTCGTTTGGAAATTGACGGCGGCGTGAAGGTTGATAATATTCGTGAAATTAAAGCGGCAGGTGCTGATACGTTTGTGGCAGGGTCGGCTATTTTCGGAAAACCTGATTATAAACAAGTGATTGATGAAATGCGTGCTGAGTTAGCGAAAGCAGTAAGTTAACTTCATGATGAATTGAACAGGTCGGCAGCGGAAAATGCTGCCGATATGTTTTGAGTTACTGTTCTAAAATTTGTTTTAAAAACGGAATTGTTAATTTACGTTGTGCGGATAAAGTCGCTTTATCTAGCTGTCCCAGTAATATCCATAGCGAGGGCAAATCGCTGGCATAATGACTGAGCAGAAAATGCCCTACTTTGGGAGTAATTGTTAGTCCCATCGAGTTAGCCTTGCAAATTAAGGCAGAAACGCTTTCATCGTTGGCTAATGGTTTGAGTTTTAATGTAAGTCCTGACATTAATAGCACTTTAAGATCAGGCAATTTTATGTCAATGTCTTCTGGGTGTACCCGAGAAGCAAGAATTAAGCGATGATTATTTTCTACATGTTGATTAAAAAAATTTAAAAATGCCTGCTCCCAATCCAGCAGTCCAGCTATTTCATCAATATCATCAAAACAAATCAGTTCGATGTGTTCTAAGCCGTCAAACATAGCTAACGTAGGGAGTTTTCGTTTGTTAAATGGGTAATAAAAAGGATTCATGCCACTTTGATGCGCCAATTGACAACTTGCCTGTAGTAAGTGACTTTTGCCGTACCCTTCACTACCATAAATGAAAATATGTCGTTCACCTTTATTGGCAATTAACGCATGTAATTCACTAACAACCTCAGCATTAGTGGCAGCGTAAAAAGTATCAAAACCTTTGTTAGCTTGAAATTCAAATTGTAGCGGGAATTGTAAAGACATTATTTTCCCTCCCTTGCGCTAAAACGCACATACAGGCTTGCGCCAAAAAAAAGTAGCAGACTAAACACAATTTCTGAGCCGGCAAGTAGACGCTCTGACGCATTGACGTAGGTTTCTTCAATACCGTGTACAAAATAAATTAAGCTAATATAAGCCGCCCATGCGCAAGTTTTGCGTTTGGCATTTAATAATCCTCGCAATGGCAATAGTAATGGGGTTACGGTCACTAGCAGGACAATGGCGGTAGGAAAATGTTTAGAGGGGGCTAATACGGTGTTCCATAACATTAGCAAGCTAAACAAGCCAAAGTAGCCAACGAGTGCGGCATAGTGAGCGTATTGAGCTTTCATGGTCGGCGTAATTTTGTGGCGGTTTCTGCTAATCTCGCCCCTAAGGTTTGGCAAATCGTTTTTTCATGATCGCTTAAGTCAGGGTTGCCGACGGATAAGTGGCTAGGGCCGTAAGGTGTACCGCCGGTCATGGTTTCTAAAATGGCATTGTCATTGCTGGGTAAGCCCATCAGCAACATGCCATGATGTAGCAATGGAATCATCATGGTCAATAAAGTCAGTTCTTGACCGCCGTGCATACTGCCGGTGGAGGTGAACACACTGGCGGGTTTACCGCGTAAATGACCGGAAAACCACGCTTTAGAGGTATTATCTACAAAATACTTTAACGCCGCCGCCATATTACCAAAATGCGTTGGACTACCTAACGCTAAACCGTCGCAATGCTCTAAATCTTCCGCCGTGACATACGGTGCGCCGCTATCGGGAATGGTGTCAGCAACTTTTTCGCACACCGGAGAAACATCCGGGACGGTTCTAACCACTGCTTCTGCGCCCGCTGCTTCCACGCCGCGTGCAATATAATTGGCCATTTTTTCAGTATTACCATAGCGACTGTAATAAATAATCAAAATTTTCGTCATACTCGTTGTTACGCGCAAAAACGCTATAATACCATTTTTATAACCTTAACTGCCTGTTAAAGCTATGCAATTACCCAATTATCGTGCTGCCAATGTTCTTGTTGTTGGTGATTTAATGTTAGATCGCTATTGGCATGGTTCTACGGCGAGAATTTCCCCCGAAGCCCCAGTGCCAGTAGTGCATGTAAAACAAAATGAACAACGTGCCGGCGGTGCGGGCAATGTAGCATTAAATATTGCTGCTCTGGGGGCAAAAGTATCCTTGCTGGGGTTTACGGGAAACGATGAAGCCGCGCAATTACTCACCAAGCTCTTAAAAGCGGCGGGAGTTGTTTGTGTTTTTGAAGCGTTAGACCAACATCCTACCATCACCAAGTTGCGCGTAATGAGTCGGCATCAGCAACTCATTCGTCTTGATTTTGAAGATGGTTTCAACGAAGTAAGCAGCGAAAAACTACTGCACCATTATCATGCAGAAATGACACAGGCACAGATTATCGTGCTGTCGGATTATGGCAAAGGCACATTGACGGATGTGGCGCAATTTATTACGTTGGCAAAGCAAATGCACAAACCGGTGCTAGTTGACCCTAAAGGACGAGATTTTCAACGTTATCAAGGTGCTACAATTATTACGCCTAACTTAAGCGAATTTGAAGCGGTAGTAGGTAAATGTAACACCGAGCAGGCTATTGTCGATAAAGGCATGATTTTATTAAAAGAATTACAGCTTGAAGCGTTACTGGTCACACGCGGTGAACAGGGCATGAGTTTGTTAAATAAAACTGAGCCGCCATTGCATTTGCCGACTCATGCGCGGGAAGTATTTGACGTAACTGGGGCAGGGGATACGGTGATTTCAGTTTTGGCGGCGAGTTTAGCGGCTAAAAAAACATTAGCTGAAGCAACCACGCTCGCCAATATCGCCGCTGGCATTGTGGTGCGCAAAATTGGTACGGCAACAGTGACACCGGAAGAATTTCGCTATGTCTTGTCTGGACAACGTGCGCAACATCGTGGGGTTGGTGATTTAGAACAAATTACCGCTGTAATTAATCAGGCAAAACTGCAAGGCGAAAAAATTGTTTTGACCAATGGTTGTTTTGATATTTTGCATCCGGGGCATTTGCGTTATTTGCAACAGGCAAAAGCATTAGGCGATAGGTTGATTGTTTTAGTCAATACCGATGACTCGGTAAAACGCTTAAAAGGTCCGCAACGACCGATTAATAATTTGGCGCAACGGATGGAAATGCTTGCTGCTTTAGAATGCGTGGATTGGGTGATGCCGTTTGCCGAAGATACGCCCAAGGAAGTAATAGACCAGTTACTGCCGGATATTTTGGTCAAAGGCGGCGATTATAGCGAGATTAG
>JACCEE011573162.1_pt1 | contig 21225 bp, 22 predicted proteins | sample 7449931 | NCBI WGS metagenome assembly JACCEE01 (sample SAMN15323457, study PRJNA562643) | freshwater metagenome | isolation source: river surface water | place: USA:Blue River Watershed | collected 2017-08-19 | reverse complement strand
CGTTCCAAATCATTCAGTACAAACAAAAGTCAGTTTGTGGTTTTTATAACTCCAGAAATTATTGAATCTGCTTCCGAAGGAACAGAAGAGATAAAGATGAAGTTTAAAAGGAGATCGCGTTAACCATGGAAGGCCATATCATCAGTGTCATTGGTGGTAAAGGTGGGGTGGGAAAATCCCAGGTTGCTGCGAACCTTGCCTTTGCTTATGCCCAAGAATCCAGAACGAAAGTTTTACTTTTAGATTTCGACCAAAAAGCCGGAGGAGACCAAAATTTTATCACAGGAATGAAGTCCAAGAAAAACATGAAGGACGTCGCTGATTTTCCTGGTGTCATCGATCCCAAAAGTTTAATGCAATTTACAGCTGAACATCCTCAAGGTGTTTCTTATATTGGTATGCCTACCGATGTGATTTCCTGTAAAAATATTAATGTTGATAATTTAGGAAAACTTCTTAAAGCCGTCGTCAATATTTATCCAGTCATCATCATTGATGCTGGTTCTGAATTGAGTCCTTTAAGTCTTAAGGCTTTAGAATTTTCGACTTTAATTTTTATGGTCACCAGTCAGGATCTCTTGGCGGTGAACCAGACAGTAAAACTTTATCAAGAGCTTATCTCCTATCTTTTTCCAAAAGATATGATGCAGATTGTGCTTAACTTGTATCAAAATGGTCACCCGGTGACACCCGATGTGATTCAGAAGCAATTGGGAAAACCTGTCTTTGCTGCCATACCTAAAGACGAGCAAAGTTGTGTGGCCGCTTTAAGTAAAAACCAACCTGTCATGGTCATGGCCAAAACAAGCAATTTTGCCAAAGGCATCGTTGATTGTGTTCGTAAGGTCATTCAGAAAAACGTTCTTAAAAGTCTTGCGGCCCTCAATAAACCGAAAGATGCTGGCAAATCCACTCCTGGTGTAGAGAAAGATGAAAAAGCTGCAGCCAAGCAAGCCCGTCAAGCTTGGTTGGATCTCAAATCCAGAATTCATAAAGCTCTGGTTGAAGAGATGGATCTTAAAAAGTCAGATAAAAATGACCCTAAAGAGCAGATCATTCTTAAAGAAAAAACTCGTAAAGCAGTGATCGATATTTTAGGAAAAGAAGATACCAAAGGAATTTTAAATTCTCGCGAGGACATGAACCAGATCGTCAAAGAAATATTAGACGAAGCCTTGGGACTTGGACCTTTAGAAGATCTTCTTTCTGATCGTACTGTTTCCGAAGTCATGGTGGTTGGCCCTTATAAAATTTTCTACGAAAAAGGGGGAAAGATACGTCTTTCTGAAATCGTTTTTACCAATGATTCCCAAGTAAGAAACGTGATTGAAAGAATCGTAGCCCCTATCGGTCGTCGTATTGATGAAAAAACGCCTTATGTGGACGCACGTTTGAAAGATGGCTCCCGTGTGCACGCCATTATTCCACCCTGTGCTCTCAATGGCTGTACGATTACCATTCGTAAATTTCCTGAAAACCGTTTGTCTTATAAAGATCTTGTGAAGTTCGGCTCTATGACTCAGGCCATGGCCGACTTCTTAAGAATTGCCGTAGAAGGAAAAAGAAACATCGTGATCAGCGGTGGTACCGGTTCCGGTAAAACAACGCTCATTAACGTTCTCGCCGGATTCATTCCTTCCAATGAACGTATTATTACCTGCGAAGACTCAGCCGAATTGGATTTGCCTCAAGAACACGTTGTACGTTTGGAAACCAAACCGCCTTCACTCGAAGGTGAAGGCGCTGTGGATATTCGTTGTCTTGTAAAGCAAACTCTGCGTATGCGTCCTGACCGTATTATCGTGGGTGAGTGTCGCGGTGGTGAAACCCTCGACATGTTGCAAGCGATGGGAACAGGTCACGATGGTTCTCTCACAACTGTTCACTCCAATAACCCTCGTGAATGTATTGGTCGTTTGGAAACTCTCGTGCAATACGCTGGAACGTCTATTACACCAAAGGCCATTCGTGAAATGATTGCCAATTCTGTGCATATGATTGTGCAGCAATCACGTCTTGATGATGGCTCTAGGAAAGTTATTTTCGTGACTGAAATTGGTGGTATGCAAGGGGACATCGTCACCCTTCAAGATATTTTTATTTTTAAACAAGAAGGGATGGATAAAACTGGAAAGATCGTTGGAAAATTTCAGGCCACGGGTTTTATTCCAAAATTTATCGAGAAGCTTGAGCGCAAGGGGTACAATATTCCTCGTGGGCTTTTTACGACAGGAACATAGAGGAGAAGAGAAAGTTATATGGGCGGTTTGATGGGCGTATTAGGACAATCAGGAATGATCGCTGTGATTGGTATCATGGTGTTCATGGTTGCGTATAAATACAGCCATAATCTTTTTGCGTGGATTGAGAATCAAACCTATGGAACTCGTACCTATATTATGGAAAAACTCGAGCTTCTTTTTATTGAAATGAAGCCCGAGCATGTCACCTATATTCTGCTTTTTCTTTCTTTTGGTTTAGGTTTTATCGTTCTTGTTGTTTTTGCCATCCTCTCTCATTGGGGCGTTGGATTGACCCTCGCTTTGGTTCTTTCTTTTTTAGGTTGGAAAATTCCTAAGCCTTTCATTAATTTTCTTTTAGAAAGAAGAATGAAGGCCTATCAAAATCAAATGGTGGATGCCTTGACCTTGCTGGCCAACGGGATTAGGGCTGGTTTAACTGTTCCTCAAGCTGTGGGCATGGTGGTCAGCGAAATGCCTCCTCCTATTTCACAAGAATTTAATTTGCTTCTTCAACAGAATAAAATCGGTGTGCCTCTTGATGAGTGTTTTGAAAATTTAGCCAAGCGTGTCCCTACCGAAGATAATGATATGTTTGTCTCAAGTATTAATATCTTGAGAGAAACAGGCGGTAATTTAGCCGAGGTTTTTGATACGATTGTTGGAGTGATACGTGAGCGTGTGCGTCTTCAACAAAAAATTGATACTTTTACTGCCCAAGGTATGTTTCAAGGGGCGACGATTGCCAGTATGCCTTTTGCCATTGGAATGATTTATTTTGCCACTGATCCAGATTCCACGATGCTACTCTTTACTAATCCACTCGGAATTATTGTAACCCTTGTGGCCTGCGGTTTAGACTTTGTAGGAGTCTACGTAATCCTTAAGATAGTGAAGATTAAGATTTAAACTTTTTTATTTGGTGTTAATATTATTGAGGAATGTTCCGAAGATAAGTAGCTATTTTTTTATTAACAAGGACAGATTCATGAAGATTCGTAATTTACTCTTCCTCGTTCTTTTGCTTTTGCCAGTTCTCTCTTTTGCAGGAGTGAATTTGAAGAACGGAAACTTCTACATCACTTACACCGACATTATCGTGCCGGGTGGTGGTCATGACCTGATGATTCAAAGAACTTATAACTCGAAGTCAACTGAGGTTGGCTGGTTTGGTTTTGGTTGGGGAAGTGATTTTGAGACTTTCCTTGTCGTTTCTCCAGATGGCTCTGTGACTGTTCACGAGAATGGTTCAGGAGCTCTCAATCGTTTTATCCCAGATGGTAAAATCGATCCTACTGCTGCTGCTCAAAAAGTTGTCGATGCTATGAGAAAAAGCACAACTCTTTCTGAAACAGCTGCGAATCAACTTATTGATAAACTCAAGAAAGACGAAGAGCTTCGCCAAGCCTATGCACGCAAGTTCCAAGTGACAACAACTCTTGCGAACGGCACCGTGCTTTTCTCAAACACCCATGGTTTGCAAAAGTTGGAAAAAATCGAGAATGGCTATAAGAGAACTTACAATGATGGCAAGGTCGAATTCTTTAATGCTCAAGGAAAGATGACTAAAGTCGAAGAGAAGACTGGTTATGCAATTAACTTCGAGTATCAAGGCTCAACTTTAAAGTCTATTAAAGACTCCAATGCCAGCCAACTCTTCTTTGATTGGTATCCTGATGGCCGCGTGAAGAATGTATGGTCTTCTGGTGAGAAGAAAACGCTCTATAAGTATGACTCTCAAGGAAATCTTACCGAGTCTACCGACATCGCTGGTAACCTCTATAAATTTGAGTACGATGCTAATCATAACATGACAGCTATTCTCTACGCCGATAAGTCAAAAATGACTATCAAGTACGATACTCAGCAGTTTGTTTCTGAAGTGACTAATCGCGAAGGTGAAAACACCAAGTACAAGTATGAGAACAATCCTAAGAATCCAGACATGCATTACTGGACTTATGTGACGAGTACTGGAACTGATGGCAAGCCTGTCACTAACAAGTATGAGTATGAACTCAAGGCTCGCCCAGATGGTTCTCAATATACTTATCGCATGTACACTGAGATCAATGGGGTGAACACTGAGACTGTCTATTCAGACATCAACAATCTTCCCCTTAAGATTGCTAGCGGTAAGAACATCACAACTTTTGAGTACGACAAGAAAGGCCTTCTTAAGAAGAAGAGTTCTGGTGGCGAAACAATCGAACTTGATTACCACCCTGAGTTCAACAAGATCACTCGCGTGAAGGACAGCAAAGGCTGGACAAACTTCGAATACGACAAGCGTGGTTTCCTCTCTAAAGCAACCAACAGCGAGGGCAAAGAAGTACTTCTTATCTACGATCGCAATGGCCGTATCACCAAGATGGTCGATTCCGACAAGAAGGATAGCAAAAAGAATACTTTAACTTTTGTTTACAATGCTCTAGGAAAGCCAATTGAAATTGCCATCGAAAAGGTTGGTAAAATCAATGTCGCTTACGATAATTACGGTGAAATAAAAAAGGTTGAGTCAGCTCAAGGGCCTCAAATGGCTTTACAAGTTACCCAAGCTTTCCAGAACTTACTCGCTATCGTAAAGCCAGCAGGCGTTAATTTGGGCCTCTAAAACCCTCATAAGGGAAATTTGGTCCTATTGGATAGCAGAAAGTTTAGGTATAGAATCGTTTTAGGAGTTAAGGAGATAATTATGAAAAAACTTGGAATGATATTGATGGTCGTGGCAACTCTTTCTTTCGTGGCAGCTCATGCTGAGCCTTTGCTTGGTGAGGAAGGAGCTAAGAAAAGTTCTGATGGAAAGATTATCTATCCAAAAGAAATTGAAAACTGTGAACCTTGTAAGCGTCTTTGGTTAGCTAATAACCTTAAGCACAAGAAGAATGCTGTTCAGCCTGATAAAAAGGCCGCTGCTAAAGCCGGCGCTGCAGCTGGTTTCGATGTAAAGGGCAACTAGCTTTAAGAGCTATGTTAAATTGATAAAGAGCACGGACTTGTTCCGTGCTTTTTTTTTGCTTTTTCAGAGAGTTTGTTTGTAAGTTGATTTTGTTTAGTTTTAAGTAAACGTCAAATTTTTAAACGGCCCTCTAAAGCTCTGACAGTACTTGGACGAAAAGCTATTGAAACTACAGTGCCGAATCTTGGCACAAGACCTGCAACACTAAAGTACATAAGAAAGTTTTTAAGGGGGATATATGAACAAGATTATTTTCAGCATCATCTTCATCGCTTTTACTACTACCGCTCTTGCTGAAACAGCTCAACTTGGTGAGAACCAAGCTCCTCCTAAGAAGACCACTGCTGGTGGATGTGCCTTCGCTAGAGCTAAGAAAAATGTAACCCTCTCTTCTACTTCAACTAAGACTGAAAGCAAGAAGAGTAAGACTATGGACATTGGTAACTAAACTCCCCCAAAGTTTTTGACATAGATTTCGATTGTGAGGGCCCGCGAGTAGAACAAGATTCCTCCCGGGCCCTTCCTATTTTTAGGGACATTTTGCTCCCGCGCTAAGTTCTCAAAAAATCATTAAGTGGTATCAAGAGGCTAAGGGACAAAAAAATATTTGGCCCTAGAGGAATTTTGTCTAATCAAAAAATTCATAAGCTTAACTCATAGTGGAAGTTTTTGCTTTTTGGCACGGCCTTGGCAGTAGCAGTATCATGTGAAGAGAGGCGCTAGGATGGCGCGAACTCGTCAGGATGACGGAAAGGGGCAACCCGCATGAAGACACTTGGTATCATCGCTCTCTTTGTTTTGAGTACGCAAGCTTTAGCTGTCTCTCAAGACCCAGAGCTTTTTACCAAAGAATGTCCCGAGAAATTTCTCGGAAAAGTTGTGGATGCCACAAGTTTGGGAGCCCCTTTATCTTCACCAATGCTAGAGAAGGTTAGGATTACTTTCTCTGTGCTAAAGACTGAGCGCGGTTCCATTCAAGAAAATTTTACGCTTAATGTTTTGAAGTATGGGCCAACTCAGTTTGAGAAAGATGCCACTTATGAAGTGGAGATGAGTCAAGGTTTTCTCTGTTCGGCCCTGAAGGTGGAGTAGAAGAAACAGGATGTTTCTTCTTAGCAACAAGGATGTGCCATGAACTGGAAAAAGATTTTCCATCTCGCTCTGCCGCTGATAATTGTTAGCTCTTTTGCACTCTTACCCTTAAGGGCCAACTCCTACGTTTACACCGATGATTTTAAAGCCGGACATTATTGGCAAAGTTTTCCCATCGGCATGACTCGTTTTGCTGTGGATGCTTCTGAAGGCGCTATGCTCGAAGACGTCACACGCAGTGCTGAAGATGCTTGGGAAGCTGTTGTCGGAAAAAATATTTGGGATCTGGCTCCAGTGGTGTTGAGCACTGCTTACACCGGAAACTCCATACGCTGGTCAAATAATTTTGGTGCTGAAACTGGTTATGATCCTAGCCGCACTTTGGCCGTCACCATACGCTATGCTCAAGGTACTTATTTGCAAAAAGCCGTGATTATTTTAAATGGCTCTATGCCTCAGCTTAGACAAAACTGGGGAGGAGTTCTTACAAAAACTGTGCTCCATGAAATGGGACATGTGATTGGTCTTGATCACACTTCAGAGCATGCCATCATGGCCGCTTACATCTCAGAACTTTCCACTCTTCAGCAAGATGATATTGCGGGGGCCAACGCTGTCATCAACGAAACCCTTTATCGTCAGGCCACAGGCTACGTTGCCCCAGTAAGTAGCAGTGAAAAGCAATCGAGTAGCGCTCTTCTTTCCAGTTGTGGAACGATTGATTCCGGCAACGGGGGAAGCGGTGGAGGACCTTTGTCTTTTGCTCTTTCGCTAAGTCTTGGAGTTTTAGTGGCCCTTCTTATTAAGAGAGTAAAACGCTCGGGCATTGTATCGCCTATTTAGGTTTTCTTTTCATTTGCCGATAAGTAGGCATGAGCGAGACACAAGAATTTATATTTTATCTCCAACTAACTGACGAACTTCCTCAGAGCTTCTTTGCTTTAGCCGAACACTTGTCACGTTACGAGGTAACCCTTGTTCCTGTTTCGCCCGGCGAGTTAGCCAGTTTCAATGAAGGATCCAAGCACTATCTCGTTGCTCAAATTACAGACCTCGCTAGCTACAATCGCTTCAGAGAATTCCGTCGTCGCTTTCTCGATGTCGCCCTTCTCAATAGACGCTTCTTTCTATTCCACTTGAGTTCATTTGGTCCTGTCGTCATGGCCGATAAGGTAGAAAGACTTAATACCTATTACCACTATCCTATGCCGCTTACTTATAAGCTTTTAGGAAGAAGTATTGCTGGTTTATACTATAGAGAGAAAAAACAATTCCAGCGCTGGCCAGGGGGAAGAAGAAGTCGTCTACCTAGCCAAGTGTATTCTTCATAAGGCTTGATGGAATGACACATAAATTTATCGATGAAAACAAAGCACGTCTTTTACTTCTCATTAAATTAGATGCTGAACATTTAATGGAACGGATTGAGTTGCGGTTTTCAGATTATATGGGAACTTGGGCCCTCAAAAGAACTCGCACACACTTTCTTGATGTTTTCAAAAATCGTTATTCTGATTTGAGCATGAACGATTTGCGTCTTTTTTCTCAAGAGCTTATTGTTGCTTTAGATAAATTTTATAAAGAGGTCGATGAACTCAACTGGTATCTCAATCACACTGAAGATATGCCAGCAACAGCAGAAGAACATGCCCAGCGCCGCATTCGTTCTATCAAGGGACACTTTAGCACTTTGCATTTGTACCTTGAGGCCGAGCTAGGGCATACACAAGAAGAAACGAACGCTGTCTCATGAAACTTTTTCTTTCTCTCGTTTTCATTTTTTCTAGTTTCCTTAGCTACGCCCGTGATCCCCTTCCTGGTTCACGCTACGAATCTTTATCTGGAATAGAGACGAGCAAGGAAGGAAAGAAAAACGAAAAAGAAAAAGAGGCAAAAAAAATTGAAGGGCTAGATAAAACTCCCTCGGCTTTTTTGGCCAACAACTTTGATTTTCTTCCGTCTGGGGCTCACGTTCTTGATCTCGATATGGGGGATGGTCGTAACGCTGTCTTTTTAGCCCGTAAAGGATTTAAAGTTACTGGGCTAGAAGAGAATGAAGACGCTTATAAGAATGCCAAAACTTTTGCCAAAGAAGTTGGTGTGAGAGTTGATGCCATTTTGAGCGATCGTTCGACTCATCAATTTCCTCATCAAAGTTTTGATGTCATTATGAGCTTTCATCATGTAGATAAAAAAGTGATTGAACGCATGAAGAATTGGCTACGCCCTGGGGGCTACATTATTTATGAAGCGATTACTGAACAAGAACTAAATGTTCCTAAGGGCGAACTTTCTATAAAAAGCGGGGAACTGTTAAAATTGTTTGGGGATTACAGAATTTTGAAGTATGAAGAGCCTATGCATCGCAAAGAGTTTAAGGCGAGCATCATACTCAAAAAAGAATAGACAATGAAAACCACCTCTCTCTTCTATAAACATCTCACTTTGCTCGATTACGCTTTTTTTCATAAACGTGAAGGCGTGCGTGGAAATTCACTGATTGTCGATGTCGAATTCGAAGGCAAGCTTGATGAAGAAGGCATCCTTTTTGATTTCTCTAACGGAAAGAAAGCCGTAAAAAGAATTATTGATGAACTTTGTGATCACCGTTTTGTTCTCCCTAAGGGCATGCTCGCGATGATAGAGGAAAGAGCAGCTTTTGAGTGGAAAGGTCCTCACGGAGTTCTTTATTATGAAGCTCCTCTACAAGCTTTTTGTGAGATCGAGGGCGATCCCTTCAATAAGAGAGATATTGCTCGTTATCTTGAGTCTGAACTGCTTCCGCGTCTGCCTGAAAATATCGAAGGCATAAGGCTCAATCTGCGAGAGGAGAGTTTGAATTCTTTTGATTCTTCTTTTCACTACACCCATGGCCTTCGAGGGCACTATGGCAATTGTCAGCGCCTTTTTCATGGCCACTCAAACACCTTAGTTATTGAAGTGAATGGGCAGCGTCGTCGGGATCTTGAGCAACATTTGGTGTCTGAGGTGTTTGAAAATTCTGTTCATTTTTGTTTCTTTGATAACGTCGTCAATAAAGCTGATTATGGATGTCGTTTAGGTCGGCCTGATTCATCGAAACCTGTTGTCATTCAATATCAAGGCAATCAAGGCCTCTTTAAAGGGATTTTACCTGCCAAGATGGTCTATTTCCTGCCTATTGAGACCACTGTTGAAAACCTTTCGGCTCATTTTTACGAGCTGGTCCGACAAGAAGTCTCCCAAGACGACAAAATTTGTGTAAGCGCTTTTGAAGGAATTGCTAAGGGAGCAACGACCCGGGATTGTTAAAAATTGAAGCTCAGGTAAAATAGAAGCATGAGATTTAGACTCTTCCTTCTATTTTTAGTCCTAAGTTTTTCAGCTTTCACGCAAGAGTTGGATGAAGCTGGAATCTTTTCTGGCCGTGTATCAAAGGTTAATCCTGAAACATCCCTTGTTCGTTTTCGTGTGGATTTTTCTAACTTTCGTTATCTGAACAAAAAAGACAAAGTTGAATTTTGGGTTGAGACAACTCCTAGTCGCAAGTGCCAAGGAAGTGTTTTAGGTAAGAGTAATGATTATATGCTCATCAAGGTTGCACATTTTGAAGATTGCTCACGCAAGGCGAGTATCGCGGCCGGGGCTTATCTTCGTTTTTTTAGCCAAGACTTAGTGAACAACATACGTATGGGCAAAGAGCTCATGGAAGTCTTGGTGAAAAAGCGCCTGGCCCTCAATGGTCAACTCTCAAGGCAGAAAATTGAGCTTGATAAGCACATCGAAAAAGTAAGTGCAGTGAATGAGCGTTATAGAGTTCTTCGAGAAAAATTAGAAGCCGAATGGCGTGATGAGATTGCCAATGTGGAACATGATCGCTCTGCTACACTCAAGCGCTATAATGATTTTCTCATTCAGCTTCAAGAAGTGGATGCCAAGATCGAGCAGTACAAAGTGACTGATCAAAATCTCAAAGAGGATCGTTGGTCTTTGGATTCAAGACTCTACTATAAAAAATAAAAAAGCCTCCTTTTCCGGAGGCTTTCTTTTTTGTTTTATTGTGTGCTTCTTATTTGCACTGTCCAGCATAGTGACAGGCCACAAGATGTTCGTCGCCTGTTGTTCCAGGAGCTGATTTGAGCTCTGGAATTTCTTTTTTACAAAGATCAGTAGCGAAGCGACAACGTGTGTGGAAGGTACAACCGCTTGGAAGATTTCTTGGGCTTGGGATATCGCCTTCAAGAATCTGAGCGTTGGCCTTCTTTGTTGGATCTGGTTCAGGGATCGCAGAGATAAGCGCCTGAGAGTAAGGATGAAGTGGTCTTTCGTAAATGGTAGATGCTTTTGTGAACTCTACAATTTTTCCAAGATACATCACGGCCACTCTATCAGAGACGTGTTTCACCACCGCAAGGTCGTGAGCAATGAAGATATAAGTGAGACCCATGTCTTGTTGAAGCTCGAGAAGGAGGTTCAACACTTGAGATTGAACAGACACGTCAAGAGCAGAAACTGGCTCATCACAGATAATAAGCTTAGGCTTAAGAGCGATAGCACGAGCGATACCAATACGTTGACGTTGACCACCAGAGAATTCATGGGGATAACGGTACATGGCACTTTCAGTGAGACCAACGCGTTTTAACGTCTTAGCGATTTCAGCCTTTCTAAATTCTGGATCCTTGAAGCGTGGATCTTCATTTTGGTGAATGATGAAAGGTTCCTCAAGGATATTAAGAATCGTATGGCGAGAGTTCAAAGATTCATAAGGATCTTGGAAGATCATCTGAATGTCTTTACGTGTCTTGCGAAGATCTTTGCCTCTAAGGCTAAAGAGTTCTCTGTTCATGAAATGAGCTTCACCACTGGTTGCATCGTGAAGGCGGATAAGAGTTTTTCCAAGAGTACTCTTACCGCAACCAGATTCTCCAACCACACCTAAAGTTTCGCCTTCTCTTAGAGTGAAGGAGACCCCGTTGAGGGCATGAACGTTGCCGACATGGCGAAGAAAAACTCCTCCATGGATGGGGAAATGCTTTACTAAATTTTTAACTTCGAGAAGTTTTTCAGACATGGACCTTGTCCTTATTGTAACAAGCAACAAAGTGGTTGCTTATGATTTCTTCTAATTCTGGGTGACCAGCTTCACAGATTTCTGAAGCATAGTTACAGCGGTTGGCAAAACGACAACCTTTAGGAAGATTGAAAAGATCTGGAACGATACCGTCAATGATAGGAAGCTTCGTCTTGGGTGTATTATCTAAGCGAGGAATAGACTCAAGAAGCCCCTTGGTGTAGGGGTGACGAGGTTTCGCAAAAATTTCGTTTACAGTACCTTTTTCTACAATTTTTCCTGCATACATCACGACAACATAATCACAGAGTTCTGCAATGACACCGAGGTCGTGAGTAATAAACATGATGGCCATACCGAATTCTTCTTGCATCTTTTTCATGAGGCGAAGAATTTGCGCTTGGATAGTCACATCGAGAGCAGTGGTTGGCTCGTCAGCGATCAAAAGATCAGGGCGACAAGCCAGAGCCATAGCAATCATCACTCTCTGGCGGATACCACCAGAGAGTTGATGAGGATATTCATTTAAACGTCTTTCTTGATCTGGGATACCGACAGCTCCTAACATATCGACAGAGGCTTGATGAACTTGCGCAGCAGTCATTTCTGGATGATGGAGTTCATAAATTTCTCCAAGTTGTCTTCCAATTTTTTGAACAGGGTTTAAAGCTGTCATCGGTTCTTGGAAGATCATGGAGATCTTGTTGCCACGAATCTCGTGCATTCTCTTGATAGGAAGTTTAGTGATGTCAGTGCCGTTGAAAAGGATTTCGCCCCCTTCTATTTTTCCGGCAGGCTGGGGCAGAAGGCGCATCACTGAAAGTGATGTTACGCTTTTTCCACAGCCAGATTCACCAACGATGCCCACCGTTTTGCCTTTAGGAACAGAGAAAGAAACTCTGTCTAATACTTTGACGTAACCGCTTTCAGTGGCAAAGCCAGTTTCAAGGTTTTTTACATCGAGAAGAATATCGCTACTATTTGCTGTCATATTTATCCAATTTAGATTTTGAAAGTTTTATCAATGATGGTCACAGGAGCGAACTTCTTGCCATCCTTTCTCGCTTTTTCTGTTTCATCGTAATCTTTTTGATCAAACCAGAAGAGACCTCCGCTTGAGCCAAAAAGTTCGAATGCTGTTGAAGACATCTTCGTTGCAGGAACTTTTGGGAACTTCCAATAGCGCCAGTAAGCGATACGGAAATAAGGAATCATGAAAGTTGGAACAAATGCTCCGTCGTCATGAATCAGCTGTTGGACTTCTTGGGCGAGCTTATACTTCTTAGCATCGCTGAACTCGTTATTGAAAGAATCAATAAGTTTATCCATTTTTGGGCTAGAGTAGTTTGAAATGTTGTTGGTTTGAGATTTGTTGGCATTCGCAGAATGCCAGTGTTCCCAGTACTGTGGGATAAGACCTGTAGACCAACCCGTCCATGCAATTTGATGCTGTTTTTCTCGAACAGCTTTCCAGCCTGTTGAACCATCCATTTGTTTAAGGAGAAGTTCAATACCAGCTTTTTTAGCTTCCTCTTTAAGAACAACAAGACGTTCATTGTGGTGAGGAGCTGTGAAGAGGATCTCGAGAGAAAGGCGTTGACCATTTTTTACACGAATGCCATCTGGACCGCGCTTTTCCCAACCAGATTTTTTGAGGTATTCGTCAACTTTTTTAAGGTCAAAATCACGGGCCTTGATTTTGTTATTTGAGTAAGGACCATAGCCTGTTGTGGCATGGTGAAGGCGCTCATAGTCTCCTCTGAGAACTGTCTTAATCACTTTATCGATGTTCATGGCATGGTGAAGAGCGATTCTTACGTTCACATCATCCAAAGGCTTCTTGGCTGTGTTGAGGAACATACCCATGTCAGACTGAGGTTGGTCAGCGAAAAACCACATTCTGTGAACGTAACCATTGTCATAGAGAGGGCCTTTGGCTTTTTCGTGCCAGTATTGTGGGAGAGTGATACCAAATTCATCAAGTTCGCCTTTGAGGAAACGCTCGTAGGCCATGTTGATATCGCGGATAACAGTCACTTTAATTTTTTCAACGTTGTAGCGGTGCTTATAGTATTTGAGGTTATCGCCCCACCAGCCGTTCACACGTTTCATTGTGATGTATTTACCTTTTTCTACTTCACTAATGGTGTATGGACCAGTGTTTGGTGCAATTTTCCAGTTATAGTTTTTGACCCAGTCTTTATCCATTTTGTAGAAATGGCGAGGATATGGTTCAAGATTGTAGTACTGGTGAATTTCTTTTTGAGAGTACTTCTTCTTACCGATGATACCGATCGTGTGGTCATCGAACTTTACTACTTTATCGAAGTATTCTGTGTAGTAGTTATTGTACCAAGGATCAACGATATCTTTAGCACGCATGAATTCAAGAGTGAAAAGATAGTCATCGGCCGTTACTGGCTTGCCATCTGACCACTTTGCGTTCTTATCAAGCTTGTAATAGATAGACTTGTTGTCAGCCCCATAAGCCCAGTGTGTAGCAAGGCAAGGGATAGAGTTTAAGGTGTTGGGATGAATGTCAGTTAAGGCCATGCGGTTTCCGTCGAGATAGGTACGGAAAGAACCGTTAGCATCAGGGCCTACGTTTCTAAGAGTGATGGGGAAGCTGTCCATCCATGCACGGAATGTACCGCCTCTTTTGGCTTCAGTGGAAGCAAACACGGGGTCCTTGTCGTTTGTAATCCACTTGAGATTTTTCGGGAGGGCATCGGCAGCGCTCACGCTTAAGCTCATAACGAGCGCAGCAAGAGATGCCAGTAGAGTTCCTTTCTTCATTTTTTCCTCTCTGATGGGTTGATAATTATTATTCGTAAGTTGTGTGACGTTTTGGATCGAAAGCTTCGCGGATTGCTTCACCGATGAATGTCACCATCACAAGAACGAGAATCATGGCACAAACAACAGAAGACACAATCCAACCAGCACTGAGGTTTTGAGTTCCTTGGTGAAGGAGTTCACCCCAGCTTGGAGTAGGAGAAGGTAGACCAAATCCCAAATAGTCGAGAGAGGTCAATCCAACGATACCACCACTAATCGCAAAAGGGATAAAGGTGACGATCAAAGAAACAGAGTTAGGAATGATGTGCTTAAAAATAATGCGGGCATCACTCGCTCCAAGCGATTTGGCTGCTGAGACATACTCTCTAGCTTTTTGGCGATAGGTTTGAGTTCTAAACTGCCAAGTGACTCCCATCCATCCAAAGAATACCATGATCCCAATCAAACTGAAGAAGTTCGGAACCATGATAGAAGAGACGATCATCACCACATAAAGGAAAGGAACGTCTGCCCAAATTTCAATAATACGTTGGACAAGGATATCAAACCATCCACCATAGTAGCCCATGAGACAGCCAATGGTAATACCAATAAGGTAGTCACAAATGAGAAGGATAAGGGAGAAGATGATGGCAATGCGGAAACCGAAAACGAGACGAGCAAGAATATCGCGGCCTGCAGTATCAGTTCCTAAGAAATGTCTATCAGTGAAAGAAGGACCAAAGGGAGGGTAAGAGCCTTCTTTAAAATCATTTTCATACTCATTATAGGGAACGATTGGCATGAGAACAAAATTATTGCCGCCTTCTTCTTTAAACTTTTTTTGAAGGTCACGGTAATTTGTCTCGTAATCATAATCTAAACCAAAGGTGGTTCCCGGATAAACCTTTCCGTAAGTAGGGAAGTAGGTTTTGCCATCGTAATGAACAACAAGAGCACGGCTATTGATAAACATTTCAGCAAAGGCACAAAAAACAAGAAGAACGCAAAGGATTAAAAAAGAAAAGTAACCTCTTTTAATAGACTTGAATCTTCTGATTTGCTTGAGGGTCAATGGATCCAATTTGAATTTCATATTTCATCTATCCTTTATTTGAATTGGATTCTAGGGTCAACGATGGCCACACAGATATCAGAGAGAATATTCCCAACCATGAATAGAAGGGAAGAAAGCACAAGTGTTCCCATCACGATAGGATAATCTCTTTGCACCACTGATTCGAAGCCCAAAAGACCGAAGCCGTCGATATTAAAAATAGTCTCAATCAAAAAGCTACCAGAGAGAATCACAGAAATACTGTTACCAAAGCTAGTGGCGATTGGGATGAGGGAATTTCTCATGGCATGACGAACAACAGCTTTGTTAAAAGGTAACCCTTTTGCCATCGCTGTACGAACATAATCAGAAGAAAGGTTATCCATCATGGAGTTTTTCATGAGGAAGGTCATTACGGCAAAACTTCCTGCCACGTAAGAGAGAATAGGGAGGACAGCATGCCAGAGCAAGTCTTTGATTTTTTCAAAACCAGTTAAGTCCGAAAAGTTCTCGCTGACGAATCCCCCAAGAGGGAAAAGCTCAAAACGAGAAGCGAGTAAGAAAACAAGAGCGATGGCCACGACGTAACCTGGAATGGCATAAAGAATAAAAACTAAAACAGAACTGGTGTTATCAAAGATACTTTTGTGTTTGATTGCTTTGGCCATCCCCAGCGGGATGCACACGCAGTATGTGATAAGCATCGCTGTTAAACCGTAGGTGATGGAAATTGGAAAACGCTTTTTGATAACATCCCAGACTGGTTCATTAAAACGAGTGGAGGTACCTAGATCAAAACGTACGACTTTGCCCAGCCACTGCAAGTAACTGACTAGAACAGGTTTATCAAATCCGTAATAATGTTTGAGTTCTTCGATCTGCTCAGGAGAAAGGGCATTGCCCCCTTGAGTTGTGCTCTTGCCGCCTTTGTCACCACTCATCTGTTGCATCTTGGAGATCATTTGTTCTACAGGACCTCCCGGTACAAAGCGAGTAATGGCGAAAACAAGTAGGGTGATTCCGATAAATGTTGGGATAATGAGCAAAAAACGGCGAATAAAATAACCAGTCATGGCCTAGACATCCTTTGAGGAAATAGCTTGGGCTATAAATTTTATGCTTAGTTATTGTAACCCACTTCGAAATTTCAGCAATGTAGGTTAGAAAAAAATACACATGCAATGCGAAAGGATTTAAATTTGAGTAAAAAACTTAGGATTTTAGTACTATCTAAATAATAGATAGAACTGATTTAAATAATCTATTTGTTTTTTGAGTCTTCTGGGCTTAATTTCCTGAGCGTTTTAATCGTTTAATCATGGAAAAACAGGTTAGTATGAAGTTCTTAATCGCCCTTATCTCCGTTATTTGTTCCGCTGTGGCCTTAGCTCAGTCTGATATGACTCTCAAACAGTTTGATGGCCTAGATGATTTTCATAAAGTGGAATTCCTCGACGCTTATGCCAAAGAAGAGACTTTCAGTGGAAATGAGTATTTTTTTTCAAGGGCAGAGTTGTCCGTATTTGCCCAGTCAAAGGCAGAAATTTGGTTAGACACTATTCTCGAAGGTGATTTTGCACAAAATGGTGATGCGGAGGTTGTGAGTATTTCCGCCTTCACCTATAAGGGGGAGATTTACGCATACGAAATAGAAATTGCTGCTTCCGCCTTAATGACTTCTAGCGAAACTTGTCTTTATAACGAGCAAACAGAAACTTGGTCAGGCTCTGGTTGTGTGAAAGGTCGCATCGTTGAGAAGGCCCTCGCCACTAAAAATCTTGAACCTATTTGGAGCTCTCAATTTCCAGAATTTATTGAAGAGCTTTGATTTTTTCTCTTGAGCGTTTATGATGGGACTTCATGAGCATCAAAGCGCTTTTTATCTTTTCACTTTTTTCATTATCGGCTTCGGCAGAGATCCCTGCTGTCGTACAAAATTGTTTGACCAAAATTCCTGGAAGGCAGCTTGAAGTCATAAGGCCTTCAGAGGCTCAAGGATTTCTTTATTATAAAAAAGGGTCGAGCACTGTTGTTCAGAGTGGAAAGTATTTTTGGCTTTTGAGCAAAGAGAAAGTTAATTGCCCTGGGATTATAAGTCTCAAATATCCAGTGGAACGCATTATTACATTCTCGACGACCCATCTTCCTTATTTTACAGAATTGCATCAGGAAGAAAAAGTTTTGGGTTTTGCTGGCATGGAGCTTGTCAATAACGAGACGATTTTGAAACGTTTCAAAGAAAGCAAAGTCAAAGAAATGGGTTATCCAGCACAAGCCGAGAGAATTTTAGCTTTGCGTCCTGAAGCTGTTTTTACTTTTGCCGTTCAGAAAACTGACGAAGAGGAAAGCCAACGACTTTTGAAGTTAGGTGTCCCTTTGATATTCGTTTCAGAGTACAAGGAAAAAAAACCTTTGGGGCGTGCTGAATGGCTTGTTTTTATGAGTCTCTTTTTTGATCAAGAAAAAGAAGCTCAGAAAATTTTTAATGAACAAAAAAAGAATTATCAAAGCCTTTCACTTAAGGCCCGCACTCAAAAAAACAAGCCCCTTGTGATGATCGGGGAGCTGCGTGGAGGAGTCTGGTATGCCTCTGGGGCTGAGACTGATCTCGTTCGTCTTATTGAAGATGCAGGTGGTGAGTATCTTTGGAAAAAGAAAGCTGGAAAGAGTTTAATTACCCTTTCTTTTGAAGAGGTTTTAAAAACTCTTAAGGAAGCCGAAAGACCTGTCATTTGGTTTCCCAAAAATACTTGGGTCAGCCTTAAGGAGATGGAAAAAGCTGATCCTCGTTATAAAAGTTTAAATTTTGAAGCCCAGGTTTCAATTTTTAACAGTAATCTCAAACGCAATGCTAAAGGTTATAGCGATTATTGGGAAACGGCTTTGGCCAAACCTGATCTTCTTTTAAAAGATCTCGTTTCCATTTTTCATCCAAGTTTAGTCACTGAACATAAACGTGTTTGGTTTTGGGATATGAAGAAAAATGAAAAATAAACTTACGTTGAAATTTCTTTTTCTTTTTATCTTGCTTGGGCTTTTGAGTTCAATCATTTTGATGAAGGGCTCTGTGACTGGAAGTCCTCGTGAGCTTTTCCATATATTCTTAAACCCCGATGACAGTCTTTTATCACAGGTTTTTTGGGAGCTTCGTCTCCCTCGCTTGATAACAGCTTTTTTTGCTGGAGCGGCGATGGCCTGCTCTGGACTTCTGATTCAAACCTATTTTGAAAATCCTTTAGCTGATCCTTATGTTTTAGGCATCCATAGTGGTAGTAGTCTTCTGGTGACTCTCGTTATGATAGGAGGGGGAAGTTCTGCTTTTGGTTTTCTCTATTCTTTTGGCGTGGTGGGGGCTTCGGCTCTTGGAGCTTTGGGGACTCTTCTTCTTCTTTTGGCCCTCTTTCGCTATTTTCCTTCGCGTTTTATGATACTTGTTTTAGGTCTCATTCTTGGTTATTTCTTAGGTGGTATAGTGAGTATTCTTTGGGCTTATTCCGATGCCAATGAACTCAAAAATTACTTTCTTTGGAGTCTTGGAAGCTTTTCTCATACGACGGGAACCGATCTTAAAACTTTTTCAGGGGTTGTAAGCGTTGGGCTTTTGCTTTCTCTTCTTATGGCCAAGCCCCTCAACCTTCTTCTTCTCGGTGAAGAATATGCCCAGAGTCTCGGACTTCAGGCAAAGAAAACTCAGTGGGCCATTATTCTTCTGGCCTCACTTCTTTCGGGAGCAGTCACTGCTTTTTGTGGGCCCATTGCTTTCATAGGCATTATTGCTCCTCACGCTGCTCGTTTAAGCTTAAAAAAAATGGATCACCGTTTGCTTATCCCTGCAACGATTCTTTGTGGGGCAGTGGTGGCCTTAGGAGCTGAGGTGCTTTCTTCTCTTTTTGAGGGGAGAGTTTTTCCGGTCAATGCGATCTTAAGTTTACTTGGTTTCCCTTGGATACTCTTTCTTCTTTTGACTCTTAAAAAAGGAGGAAATCATGAGACCTGATTTTCTCTTAAGTGCCCAAAGTCTTGTCGTTGGGTATGAGTCTCCTCTTTTGAAACCGATTCATTTTTCGGTCTATGCGGGGGATCTCATCTGTCTAATGGGAATCAATGGCTGTGGTAAAACCACTCTTTTTAAAACTCTTGGCGCTCAGCTTCCAGCTCTATCAGGTGAAATTAATCTAAAAAATCAAAACCTCCATTCTCTTTCTTCCCGCGAAAAAGCGAAGCTCATGAGTTTTGTCTTAGCTGGGCGTAGAGGCGATGATCATCTTCGTGTGGAAGATGTGCTTATTTTAGGACGTTATCCTTACACCAATTTTTGGGGTGAGCTTCAAAAGAAAGATTGGGAGCTTATTGAAGAAACCATAGAGCTTGTAGGTCTTAGTGAGACACGCCATAAGATCTTGGGTGAACTCAGTGATGGTCAGAGACAAAAAGTGTGGATAGCCCGCGCCTTTGTGCAAGATACTCCCATTTTATTTTTAGATGAGCCTACTAATTTCTTAGATATTCCTCATCGCTTGGAGATTATGCGTCTTCTTCGAGTGATGGCACGTGAACGTGGTAAGGCAGTGATTTTTTCTTCTCATGATTGGGACTGCGCTCTTTCTGCAGCCAGTTGGCTTTGGCTTATTCATGAGGGGGAACTTTGCATGGGTCTTCCTGAAGATTTCATTTTGAATGGGAAAATTCAGGAAGTCTTTTCGCGTAAAGATTTTATTTTCGACAGTGAGCGTGGCGTTTTTAAAGAGAAAAACTGTGGGGCACAAAAACTTAGCATTACTTTTAAAGATATCAGTTTTGAAAGAAAGCACTGGACCCTTCACGCCTTGGGGAAAATTGGTTTTGATTGTATTTCAGAAGATGATAGCCAGATTGTCGTGGATAAGCAGGGCTGGACAGTGAAGACAGAAAAAGGCCCAAGGCTTTGCCAGTCTTTAGAAGAACTGCTTAATACCTTGGGCCGTTTTTAATTATTTCAATTTGAGTTTGGTTGTGAGTTTCTTTTTGTCTCTTAAGTAAGTGACAGTGATTTCATCACCCGATTTATATTTTTCTAGAGCATTGTAGATGTCGTTATAGGTGTTTACTTCATCGTTGCCAATTGCGAGGAGAACATCACCTAAGTAATATCCCTTGCGATCCATGGTGAGGCCTTTAAGACCGGCCAGACCTGCAGGGCCTTTAGGATCAACGCTTTCAATAATGATACCTTTATCGAGACCGAAAGAATACGCGCGATAGTTATCAGGAACAATGGTCATTCCTAAACTGGGACGAGAAACTTTTCCGTTAGTGATAAGTTGAGGAATGATGCGTTTGACTTCATCGACAGGAATGGCCATTCCGATTCCTGCGCTGGAGCCTGAGGTGCTGAAAATCATGGTATTCACACCAATGAGATTTCCAGCAGAATCCAAAAGAGGTCCCCCTGAATTTCCAGGATTAATGGAGGCGTCGGTTTGAATTGCATTTTTTATCGTGACCCCGGTCATGCTAGGAAACTCTCTACCAAGGGCGGAGATAATTCCCGATGTCATGGTGTGGTCAAGTCCGAAAGGATTTCCAATGGCAATGGCTTTTTGACCGACCATCAAAGTGGCAGATTTGCCAACCTTGATAGGACGAAGAGGCGAAGAAGGTTTTTCTTTTAAACGCAAAACGGCCAAGTCTCTATTGGGCTCTACACCAATAACCTTGGCTTCGTATTGCTTGCGATCATTGTGAAAACTGATTTTGAAAGTTCCGCCTTGAGCGACTACATGGTAATTGGTCACAATGTGACCTTTGTCGTCCCAAACAAAGCCTGAACCACCACCTGTTTCTTCTTTTTCTGCATAACCAAAGAAACTGCGGCGTACTGTAAAAGTTGAGACGTTCACTACCGATGGAGCTGTGTCTTGAAAAACGGAGACGTTATTTTTTTCGTCTTCAATAAACATGCGTTTTTCATTGGCATTCTGGGCAAAGCTAGGTAGAGAAAAGAGAAGAATAAGGCTGAGCAAAGTGACTAAAATTTTCATCATGGACTCCTTGCTTGTGAGCGTTG
>JACCEE010830566.1_pt1 | contig 21235 bp, 6 predicted proteins | sample 7449931 | NCBI WGS metagenome assembly JACCEE01 (sample SAMN15323457, study PRJNA562643) | freshwater metagenome | isolation source: river surface water | place: USA:Blue River Watershed | collected 2017-08-19 | reverse complement strand
CAGGACAATCTAAACCCAACGCCAACAGCGAAGCTGCGGCAGCGGTTGCTTCTGCAAAGCAAGCTGAATTAGATCAGTTTATCAAAGACAACCCTAGTAATTTTGCCAGAAGACGACAAGGGTTGCCTCCTCTTACACCTGAAGAAAACGAAGTTCGTGAAGCAAGAAGACGCGAACTAGAGGATCAAGTTGGCCAAGCAAAGAACAATGAAATTGATGCTAGAACTCCAGGAGTTCCCACAGTTATCAATACACCTAACACAACTACTACAACTCGCACAGTATCATATCAAACCAGTGTAGAAAAACAGCCTGTTCAGTATGTTGACGATCCTGAATTAGAACGAGTGCAAGAAGAAGTGTTTGATGATGAGGATCAAGAAGCAACTGAAGCAGACACTGCCAATGCAGCAAATGTGGATACTGCACAAGATCAAACATACGCAGACTACGATATACCAGTCCAGGAGCAAGCCACTCAGTTCGATGCCGAAGCAGCCGAAGATCCGTATGCTTTGGCTGTGCCTGAAGATAAACCAGGACCTACTGAAGCTGATCTTAACGTTGACCCGTTGAGTGACGAAGCTATTCTTGCACAACAAGAAGAACAGGCTGCGTTTAGAGAAGCGTTAGCTGCTGAAAACTTTGACCCTGAGCCAGTGAGTTCTGATGAAGATCCTTTTGAACGGGCTCGACAAGATGCAGAAGATGCTTACAATGCAGAAGGTCCTACTGAAGCTGATCTCAATGTTGATCCGTTAAGCGATGAAGCTATTCTTGCACAACAAGAAACACAAGCTGCCAATAGAGCTGCACTGCAAAGCGAGGATGCAAGAGATGCTGCGTCTGAGGCTGCGTTTAGAGACCGAGCAAAACAACAAGCTACATTCCAGGCTCGTTACAAACAAACAGGCAACAACGATTGGCGTGTGAGATTGAGTCTAAGCCCCAATGCACAGTATCTGTACAACGCTGGTACACCACGAGGTTCGGCTGCTGGCATTCTTGCTCCGTTGGCAGCAACAGACGGTGTTATATTTCCGTATACACCAACCATTTCAACAGTTTATACTGCCAACTACGAACAGTATGATTTGGTACACTCAAACTATCGCGGCGTCTATTACAAAAATTCTCGTGTAGGCGATATTAATATTCGTGGAACATTTACAGCACAAGATACTGCTGAAGCTGAATATTTACTAGCAGTAATACACTTCTTCCGTTCAGCAACAAAAATGTTCTACGGTCAAGATCCTCAACGCGGCACGCCGCCACCTGTGTGCTTGTTAAATGGCTTAGGTACATATCAATTTTCAGATCACCCAGTGGTGATCAGCTCATTTAATTACACAACGCCCAACGATGTTGACTACATACGAGCAACAAACCCCAATAACTTTGGCAGCAATTTGTTGAATCGCCGTGCAGCAGTGGCCAGCAATCCTGGAGGATCTAGTTTGGCTGGACTCAATAGATTAGTTAACGCATTGCTTCCAAAAGGTGCAAAACCACAAGTCCCTTCACAAGGTATAGTCAATGGAACTGTAACAAATACAACCGGAGCAACATACGTACCAACTAAAATGGAAATTGATATTACACTAATCCCTGTGCAAACACGATCACAAGTTAGTAAGCAATTTAGTCTTGAAAACTTTGCCAACGGACAGGGACTTAAAGGAGGATTCTGGTAATGGCCACATACGATGCAACCAGCCCATATTACGAAACTGGCTACAGTCAGTTCTTTCTTGACGTTATGGTCAACAGACCCATACCCAAAGAAGATGATGACTTGAGTTTTACAATCAATGCCACTTATCAATACAGACCAGATTTGTTGGCCTATGACTTGTATGATAATTCCACCCTGTGGTGGGTGTTATATCAACGCAACCCTAACACACTGCAAGCACCGCCACTGGATTTCAAAGTAGGAACAACTATCTTTTTACCTAAGATTACTACGCTCAAAGCTACCCTGGGATTTTAAAGTATGGCTTGGATAATCAATCAAGACAGAAACACTGGCGGTTGGTATGTTGAAAATACCAACAATGGTCAGCGTTATTATGCCGGTGATCCTGGTGCTGCTATCAGTGATGCTATACGCGAAGGTGATATGCCAGCCTCATTGAGAGGCACACTCTTAGCAGAAGCACGAGCAACTACTAACGCACAAACTGCTACACAGCCTACCCCGCCTGCTACAGCATCACAAACAGTGCAGGACGATGCACCGCAAGGACCTACCAAAGCACCACCTCAAACTCTAGAGGCCGAAACACCACCAGCTGGAAATACCGATACAGGCACTAATGCTCCAGTCCGCACGACTGAACAAACACAAGCTACCAATGGATATGATACAACTGGTAATGCAACAGGACTCGATGTTAGAGGTGAAGATGGCACACTGTCTAATCTTAGACAAAATCCTGAAACAGGTGAATTGTATGATCCCGGTGGTGTACCTGGTGGTGCTGAGCTAAAAACCAAGTCTGGTACTGTTACCAACGATGATGCTGCAAATAACAGTACAACAACAAAGCAAACCAACGTCAATGCAGCCAACAACACCACAATAAAAGTAACTGCACAGCCAAATGTGTTGGATGACTTTTACAGTTATACCTATTCAGCTTCTATATATTTGTTGAAGCCTGATCAATACACAAGATTACTAACTAGCAAAACAAAAAAGATAGATGGCTATAATTTGCTGTTTCAAAGCGGCGGTGCTTCGTCTAATGTAGGCGGAGCAAGACCACCACCCAGTGCCGGCGGAACAACCAATGGAGAACCAGTGACCGCCGGTGGCCAACCAGATGCTGGCCGCAGTCCTTATTTCCCCAACGACTTTTACATTGATTCTATAACACTGGAAAATCAAATATTAGGCAAAGGTTCGGGTGCCGCGCACATGGCCAACAGCATCAAATTCACTGTGATTGAGCCGCAAGGCATTACGCTGTTGGACCGCTTGTACGAAGCTGTGGCCAACAACGAACCCAAAGACGCCACTGGCAAAGTAAATTACACCGCTGCATTGTTTCTCTTGGCCATAAGATTTTACGGATACGATCAAGATGGCAATATACAGCTACCGATCAAAGGTGGACTACAATCGAGTTCTGATACCAGCGATCCAAAAGCAGCCGTAGAAAAATTTATACCATTTCAGTTAACAAAAGTAAACTGGAGCATTGGATCCAAAATGGTTTCTTATGAATTTGAAGCTGCACCAGTGGGGCAAATACAAGGCGGCTATACATCTAGGGGCACAATACCCTATGACGTACAATTATCTGATATAACTGTGGGCGGTTTACTGGGTGCAGATGTAAAGTACGCACCAGAGGCAGCACCAGCAAACAATCCCGGACAATCAACCACTGCTAGCAACCCTGCAACCCAAGCAAGTGTAAGAGCGGTCGATAATGCTATCGCCTCTGGAGCAGCATCAGCGCCTCAAGCCCCGGCCAAAGCCAGTGCGGCACAACCTGCTAAAATAGTCACACAAGGACTCATGGGAGCCATGAATCAGTTTCAGCAAGACTTGGTCAAGCGTGGCGTATACACCATTGCTGATGAGTATTCCATTGAGTTTGTGGGTGTTCAAGGTATAGCATCAGGCAAAGACATTGAAGGTGCAAAGCTACAAACTGCAAATACAAAAAGAGATTTGAAACAATCTCCAGCAGGTAAACCTGCAACGAAAAGTGGCGGCACCGACAACCTCAATCCTGAAAAAACACAAGTTGACAATGTAAGTCGTAATTTTAGTATCACTGCTGGTCAACAAATTTTACAGGCCATTGAGTTGGCCATACGCAACTCTGAATACATCAGCAAACAAAGTTTGGTTACTAAAAACCCCGACGGCTCGCAAGAAGTCAACAACACCAAAACAGATCCAGTGAAATGGTTTAACATAACCATGAGTGCCACACGCCAACCCGGCGGTATTGATCCCAAACGCAATGACTATGCTTACAAAATCAAATACACTGTGATGCCATATGCGCTGAAAAATTTAGACAGTCAGTATTTCCCATACAGTAAATTCAGTGGCGTGCATAAAAGTTATCCATACTGGTTCACTGGAAAGAACACCGCAGTCAGAGATTACCAGGAAACACTGAACACAATGTTCACCGCTACCATCAGCGGCAGCGCACCAAACAACAGCTTGAATGCCGTGGCCAACAGCAAAGCTACCAGCAGCATGTACGACATTGTGAGATACAATTACAGTCCTCGAAGTAATCAGAGTAGCCATGGAGCTGACGGTGCAACATTTGAACCCAATGCTAATGCCGCAGAAATAATTTACAACGCTAGTGATTTAGCAGAAGCCAAAGTAAAAATTGTTGGAGACCCTGCTTGGATTCAGCAAGGCAGCTTGTTTAGACCCATAACTGAAGGCACAATCAGTGCCAACACCGCTAGAACAGGATTTGAACCTGACGGTACAATTTCTTTTGACACCCAAGATGTATTGTTTGAAATGGTCTGGCAAAGACCAGAGGATTATGATCTTGGAACAGGCCTAGCAGATCCTTACGCACGTACCAGTGCCAATGATGGTGGAAAACGTCAACCACTGCAAAGTAGAGTATATCAAGCTGTCAAAGTCATAAGCGAATTTAAAAATGGAGCATTTGAGCAAACACTGCATGGTTCAATCTTTAGATTTCCTATTCCGGGAAAAAACAATACTGCTAACCCAGCGGCAGCAGATTCAAACACTGACGGTTCTGGCAGTAGAACCAATGCTGCCAATCAAACAGCAGCAACAGCAAAAAGAACTGGCTTGAATTTGTCTGCAGAAAGTGCCAATGCTGCCCGTCGTGCGTTTGCTGCAAAAGATCCACGTTTGATTTCCAATACAACAAGTGTAACTGGGTCTACACCAACTAGCGCATTAGCTCAAGGCACACAACAAGTATTGAATCCGCCAACAGTGTACGGTGAGCCGACATTGACACAATTACAAGGCAGTCAAGCATATACTGCTGCAAGACGAAGCGGCGCCACGCCAGATTCAGCATTGCAGGCAGCAAGAGATAGTTTTGCCACTGGTGCTGGCGGAAGCCCAGTAACCAGCAATGGTTCAGCAGTTGCAACAGGTACAGGTACAGGTCCAGCTCGTTTACCCAATGGCGCAGCCAATACCAACAACCCTACCAGTGCTACAAATGCAGGCAATCAACGAATGGCAATAGAAAGATAAGGAATATCAATGGCAGAGAATGCACCACGAAGCCGAGGCCGGCCCAGTAATTATAAACAAGACAGAGGCGGAGTACCAGCAGAGTTTGGCCCGTTTACTGGCATAGTTATGAGCACTGTAGACCCCACACGATCTGGCCGCCTACGTGTGTTTATAGAAGCATTTGCTGATGGCGGCGAAGGAGCCATGGAGGACGAAGCCAAATGGACCACAGTTAGTTATATGCCTCCATTCTACGGCAACTCGCCACTGAGCCAAACCAAAGGTGCCACAGATGGTATTGGTGCATTTCCTGGCAACCCTACCAGTTATGGCATGTGGTTCACGCCGCCAGACGTTGGATTAACTGTTATTTGTATATTTGTCAACGGCGATAGAAGCCAAGGATATTATATTGGTGTAGTGCCTGAACAAGGCCTGGGCAACATGGTGCCTGCTATTGGATCAGTTAGCAAACCTCTAGCTGATATACAAAACCAAAACCAAGAAACTTATTTTGCTGATGCCCCGCGCTTGCCAGTATCAGAAATAAACATCAACAACAACGAGTTATTCAACAGTCCTAAGTTTTTTGATCAACAGCGTCCAGTACACAGCTATTTGGCACAGGCGCTGTTTCAGCAAGGATTAATCACAGACTTAGAGCGTGGAACAGTGCGTAGTTCAAGTCAACGCGAAACTCCCAGTGCAGTATTTGGTATCAGCACACCTGGAACGCCTATATACCAAGGCGGCATGAACCCCAATGACATTAGAACAAAACTAAATGCTGGAGAGATCAAACCCAATGATGCTCAAGTTATAGGTCGTATTGGCGGACACAGCTTCTTGATGGACGACGGCGACATAGATGGCGACAATGCTATGTTCCGACTGAGAACCAGTTTAGGCCATCAAATCACAATGAGTGATACAGGAAACTTTTTCTATATTGTTCACGCCAACGGGCAAACATGGCTGGAGTTTGGTGTAGAAGGCACTGTGGATGTGTATGCTACAAACAGTGTAAACGTGCGCACCAAAGGAGATATTAATTTTCATGCTGATAGAGATATCAACATGTTTGCTGGCCGCTACTTGAAAATGAAAAGCAAAGAGGATATGCAAATTGAGAGCGGCACGTTCTTGGCCATGCAAGCGCAAGAAGACATTACCTTGTACAGCAAAAGCACCATTGGTGTAAAAGCTGATGGTACGTTGACACTGAACAGCAACGGCGGTTCGTGGGGGGCCGGCAGCAGTTTGGTATTACAAGCCGGGGGTATTGATCTCAACGGGCCAGCATCAGGCAAAGTAGCAACGCCGCAGCCATTGACAAAAACAACCATGGACGACACTGAGTTTGATACCAGCAAAGGATGGATTGTGAAACCTGAAGGGCTTGAGAGCATTGTCAGCAGAGCTCCTACACACGAACCATACCCTTATCACAACAAAGGCGTTGATGTTGAAATTGCATTTGAAGAAGGCAAACCAAGTCCGCCACCGGGTGCTGTTCCAGTGCCCGCTGGTGTAGAAATACAGGCAAAATAACATGGCAGAATTTACATTTAGTCTTGATCAATTAAAAAGCAGTTTACCCAGCGTCAACACAAGTTTGTATGCTAGCACTAGAAATGAGGATTTGACCTATACTGGTAACGATTATATTGTATGGGACAGGATCAACAGCGAAAGATTGCGCCGCGGACTGTCAACTTTAACGGACTTAGGACTACCACGTCCTCCAGAAGATACTGCAGAAACTCCGCCAGAGACTAATGCAGACGGCACAGCCAAAACTTTTGTAATCAAAGGCCCACCTGGTCTTACAAAAGAACAAGCATTTGAAATTTTTAAGAAGCAAGCAGATACAGGTGGTCTAACTGGCTTCAAGCCTGGAGAAACGTTGAGTGCTGCAACACAGGCAGCTGACGGACTGCCTTCAGCACAAGCAATGTTGGCACAGGCGCAGGCTAATCTTCCCAATTTAGGATCACTCACTGGATCAACCAGCGCTCTCGCCGGAGCAGGTGGCGCACTTGGCGGATCTCTAGCGCAAACTGCCGCTGGGTTAACAGCCGCAGTAGGGCCGGCAGTGTCAGCAATAAAAGATGGCGCAAATAAACTAGCAAATGCAGTAAAAGGAAGCCCGCTGGTTGGAGCAAGTGCAGTACAAGGATCTACAGCAGTAACATCAATTCAAACCATCAACAAAGCAATTACTAGTTTACCAGTAACATCGCCTATTAACACTGCCGACTTCACAAAAATAACTGCCGGCCTTACGTCAGGAGCCGCAGTATCGTCCATCGGGCCAATGAGTGTACCCGAAGTCAACGGTGTGCTAGCACAGGCTAAAAATTTAGTAAGTCAACCAGCCAGTAAACTCAGCAATTCCAAAGGGCTTGGTTCGTTTGGGTTGAGTATTGGTCAACTTGAAACAGCAGGGTATGTCAAGCCCGGCACTAGAGCATTGTTGGAGTCTGGATCTAATTTATTTTCTGACATTGCAAAAAGTCCTGCGGTATGGACCGGCAAAGATGGTATCAAGAGTGCAACAGACTTGCTAAAAAATCCCGGAAAACAAAGTTTAATACAGCAAGATTTGATGACCAAAGGTGTTGCAGGACTAGGCGCTGTTGGCATTCCTGTTAAAAACTTGTCAAGCCAAGGCATTGCTGGCATGGCATTAAACGCAGCCAAAGATCTTCCCAGCGCAGAAGCATTTGCCAAAGGTCTACCTATTCCTGGTGATGCAACTGGTTCTGTACAGGCTGCTTTTGGCAGTGCAGTGCGAGACGGTGCATTTGCAGTTAATTTGGTTGACACAAAAGTTCCAACTGCATTTAAACAACAAGAGACTCCTGTGCCCGCCTCAGATACAGTGAGTCGTGGAACTGTAGACGCAGCCAGCAATCGAGTGGTTGGAAACGAAAAAGTACCACCACCTAACTATGGACCAAAAGATACAGTTGAAAATCAAGCAGATGGTGAAGCATACGTCAACAAATCAATTGAACTTATAAACAAATATATTAACGTAGCAGGTCGTGCATTGTCTGAAGTAAGAACAAAAATGGATGCATTGTCTAATCAGCAATCTATTACTCAACAACAATATGATGCAGTAAACAACGAATTTCAAAGTGCTAGACAAGCATACAATGCACAAGGGCCTGCATTGGCCTCTGAAGTATTTGCTATCTACGATCGCTTGGGCCCATCGCAAAAACAAGTAGTAAACAGTTTTCAAACAAATTCGCCAACTAAGATTGCTAGCTTGGTTCAACTAATTGTCCAACAATCTAAACAACTCAAAGATCAGCTGTACCAATTGTCTCTCAAAATTGAAGGGCGTGGGAGCAACGAATAACACCTATAAATAAAGCATGGTACAAAGATTCATTGGCTTCAACACACAAGGGCAATACAAAAAGTTTACCCTCACGGATTTTGAGTTGATCAAGCGTGATTTGCTCAATGCTTTCAACATCCGTCAAGGTCAGCTTCCTGGTCGCCCGGGCTATGGGACAGTGCTGTGGGACTTCTTGTTTGAAAATCAACTGGAAGAATTACAACAGAGTATTGAGCGAGAAGTACAGCGTGTAGCTGGCGGTGATCCTAGAATATACATCAGCGATATTCAAACATATCCGCAAAACAATGGCATCCTGATTGAGCTAGAACTGCAAGTAGTACCGTCTACAGACGCCGAGCGGCTGAGTATTTTCTTTGATTTACAACAACGCAATGCCTCCTATGTATAACTGAGCCGTTTTTGTCGCCGATAAATAAAACATAGAGGCATATCAAAGATGGCAACAACAACAAGACAAACGGCAATATTTGGAGTTGAGGACTGGAAACAGATCTATCAAACTTATCGCGAAGCCGATTTCCAAAGTTATGATTTTGAAACTTTACGTAAAAGTTTCATTGATTACTTGCGTTTGTATTATCCAGAAACATTCAATGACTATATTGAATCGTCAGAATTTATTGCTTTGTTGGACGTTATTGCGTTCATGGGCCAAGCACTAGCCTTCCGCACAGATCTAAACACACGTGAAAATTACATAGACACAGCTGAACGCAGAGATTCAGTTGTGCGCCTAGCTGACTTGGTTAGCTATACTGCTAAACGTAATACTGCTGCACAAGGACTTTTAAAAGTATTTTCTGTGACCACTACAGAAAACGTTGTAGACTATCAAGGCGTTAATTTGAGCAACGTCACTGTTAACTGGGCTGACCCTACAAATCCAGATTGGCAAGAACAGTTTACAACAATTATCAACGCCAGTTTAGTAGACACACAACGTGTGGGCCGCCCCGGTAACCGTCAAACTATTCTAGGCGTCCGCACAGAAGAATATGGTATTAACTTAGTGCCTGGATTTCTTCCGATTGTGCCGTATACTGCCACAGTAGACGGTGTTACCATGCCATTTGAGGCTATGAGTTCTACTTCTGCTGGTAAAGATTATCTTTACGAGCCATCACCTCGCGCTAACCAAACATTTAACATTTTGTTCCGCAACGATCAGTTGGGATTTCAAAGTGCCAACACTGGTTATTTCTTTATGTTCAAACAAGGTGTGTTGCAGAACCAAGATTTTAACTTGGCAGAAAAAGTCAGCAACCGTACAGTTAACATCAACATTGAAGGCGTTAACAATGAAGACCGCTGGTTGTTCCAGCTTGACAATGTCGGTAACGTTAGCCGCGAGTGGGAATATACTGAAAACATTTATGCCGCTGCCGCGGAACAACTTGGCACAGATTTACGTCCTATCTATTCTGTAACTTCTAGAACAAACGATCAGATTACCATGGTATTTGGCGACGGTGTGTTCTCTGAGATTCCTGTGGGCACATTCCGTGCGTATGTACGTGCTTCTAACGGATTGCAATATATTATTAACCCTGAAGAAATGCAAAGTGTAACTGTTCCAATTAGTTACATTAGCCGTGCTGGTAATCTTGAGACAATGACATTTACCTGCGGCATTACACGACCTGTTAGTAACTCGCAAGCTCGTGAAAGCATTGATGCTATCAAACAACGTGCGCCTGCTCGTTACTACACTCAAGACCGTATGGTCAACGGTGAAGATTACAACCTCTTCCCTTACACACAATACAACTCAATTGTTAAAAGCAAAGCTCTTAACCGTGCCAGCATTGGTACCAGCCGATACTTAGACTTAGTTGATAACACAGGCAAGTATTCTAGCACAAATAGTTTTGGCAGCGATGGCGGTCTGTGGGAACAGAACATACTTCCTACTATTTTGTTCTCTTGGACAAGCCGTAATGAAATTGCAGATGTAATTACAAATCAAGTACAGCCAGCTTTAGTTGAAAGTACAATGAAGCAGTTCTACTATGCTAATTTTCCTAGAGTCACAGAATCAACATTGCCAACGTATGGGGGAACTACCTGGGTAGATGGTGCCACTTGGAATCAAAGTACAACACTGGCAAATGAAACAACTGGTTATTTTAGAAACGCAGTGACCTCATCTACTTGGCCCAATGGCACACCAATCCCAGTTGGATTTACTACAACTACAGCATTCAAGTATGTGTCCGTGGGCAGTTTGATTAAGTTTGTTCCTCCCAGCGGATACTACTTTGACAAGAACAACAAACTACAACAAGGCAGTCCGAGCCGTGCTGACGAAAAATTAGAAATTTGGGCAAGCCCACTGAGTATTCAAGGCAATGGATACAATAACGGCCTTGGCAATCTAAGTACTGGCGCCGGGCCCATTGCACTCAATAATTTTGTGCCAACTGGTGCTCTTGTTGATACTATTATTCCGTTATTTGTGACAGACTTACCATTAGCACTTGAGCAATCAATGGCTGAACAAATTTTATTGAATCGTAACTTTGGTATTGGTTACGATAACAATGGTGATATCACTGGAACACCATACAGTTGGTATTTGATTACTAGCACAAACTTAAACACCGACGCAGCATTTAGTTTAACTAATGCCGGCTCAACCACTGGTACCAATCAAGATGCATCATGGTTGATTCAATTTGTAGTACAGAATCAAAACTATACAATTACCTTCCGTGGGTTGCAATATAACTTTGGATCAGTATTACAAACTCGTTTCTTCTTCTATGACGGCGCACAGATATACGATTCACGCACTGGCTCAGTGATCAAAGATTACATCAACTGTTTGGCAGTAAATACAAAACCTGATTCAACTGATCATCTTCCTGGCGACATTTATATGACTATTACTGGACAACCTGTTGAGAGCGACGGGTATGTTGACGACTTCCAAGTTCTTGTTAGCTACCGCGACAGCGATAACGATGGAGTACCTGACAACCCTGATTTTTTCAATGAGATTGTTGCACCAACAGTTAACAGCACACAGAAATATGTGTATCTGCAAAAAACTGTTGACTTTGATAATCTTCAAAGATATCTATTAGTAACCGAAGGCGAAGTCACTAGCGACTATGCCACTTATGATGATATTGAATTTGCTAAGAGCGAATGGAGCCCAGGGCAGGTATTCTATGCATATACCGACGAGGAATTTTACGAATTAAGTGTTGGGGCTACAGGTGTTCGTACATTGATCAATGTCAGTGATGAGTGGATTGCTAGAACTGGCCGTCAAAATTTATATTATCAATACCGTCACAATTCACCGTTGACCAGTCGTATTGATCCTGGAACAACAAACATTATTGATTTGTATGTTGTAACACTGGCGTACTACACTGCATATCAAAACTGGATCCGTGATACAACTGGCACTGTAATTGAACCTGAAGTTCCAAGCATTGACGAGCTGTCAACTGCATACCAAGGCTTGCAAAATTACAAAATGTTGAGCGATAATATTATTTTAAATTCAGTGGTGTTTAAACCATTGTTTGGTCAAAAGGCCGCACCTGAATTGCGAGCAACAATCAAAGTAATCAAAGCCACTGGGTCAACTGCCAGCACAAGTGAAATCAAGAGTTCTGTTGTTGCAGCAATGAATGATTATTTTTCAATTGACAAATGGAACTTTGGTGATACATTCTATTTCTCAGAGCTTGCAGCATACCTGCATAGACAGCTCGGAACAATTATTAGTTCAGTTGTTTTGGTTCCACTGAACTCACAAAAGTACTTTGGCGACCTGTACGAAATACGTTCAGAGCCAAGCGAAATCTTTGTAAACGGTGCAACAATCGACAACATCGAAGTGATTGAAGCATTGACCAGTACCAATTTGCGTACTGCCCCTGGTAGCGGAGTTATTTGATGGCCACAGTTCGTAGTGTAGATTTTCTTCCTGAGATTTTTCAGACTGAGGCAAATAAACAGTTTTTAAGAGCTACGTTGGATCAATTGATCCAAGAACCAAATTTTAGAAAAACACAAGGCTTCATTGGCCGTAGTGTTGGTCCTGGTGTTGACCCCAATGACAAATATGTTGTTGAGCCAAGCACAGTTAGAACTGACTACCAACTAGAGCCAGGAGTTGTTAGTTTAGTTCCAGACACTAACACAATTAAAAACGTTATCACTTATCCTGGATTAAATGATGCTGTTGGATTCCAAGGTGGTAACAACGCCCGTCCAGATCGTTTGTATTCTAGCGAGTACTATACCTGGGATCCGTTTGTTGATTTTGATGCGTTTGTTAATTTCTCACAATACTTTTGGTTGCCTGGCGGCCCTGATACAGTTGACGTAGGTGCTGTTGGTGTCCCTACCACTGACAACTTTGAAGTTACAAGAGAAAATGGGGTATACACATTTTCTGGCCTTGCTGGTGAAAACCCAATTATTGAATTAGTACGCGGCGGAAATTATACATTTCAAGTAGCACAAAATGCCAAAGAAACTGTAAATTATCGTGTGCGTAATTCAGGAACTGCGGCGTATGTAATTGATTTTCAAAACAATCCAACATTGACACTGGCTCGTGGTAATACCTATGTGTTTAATTTAACATTGAGTGGGGTGTATCCATTCTGGATTAAAACTCAAGCAACTACTGGCCAAAGCGACATTTATAATTCTGGTGTGACTCGCAACGGAGCTGCAACTGGATTGGTTACATTTACTGTGCCACAAGATGCGCCAGACACATTGTACTACGCAGCAGAAAACCAAGCCAACATGCAAGGTGTATTGAATATTGTCAATGCAACTCCTGGCACCGGCCCAGGTTTTTGGATTCAATCCGCACCTGGAATCTCTGGAACTATACCTGCTACTCCTAATATCAGCAGCAGAGATGTCTATGGTGTTGAAAACAACGGCGAAGACCTAGGTACTGTGATTTTCAATGTCCCATTGAAAGATGCTCAGAGCTTTTACTATAATTTAACCAGTATTGGAACAGTTGACTTAGTGACAAACATGCAGTTTGCACAAATCAACAATCAACCAGTTAATAGTTTTATACAACAATACGGCGGCATTGACGGTGTCACTAACTTAAACGGCCGCACAATTATTTTTACAAACTCAACAGTTGACACAGAAGCTGGCGGTTGGTACAAAACTAGTTTTTATGATCCGTTGATAGACATTCCTGCCAACGTTGGATTAGCAGGAAGTTATGATAGCTTGCCGTATGACCTCACTACTGATATTGCTGTAGACCAACGATATCAAAAATATCAAATTACCTATGCAGACATAGCAGGCATAACATATCTTCAAGTTAATAAAATTGCCGACATTGCTCCTTTAGAAAAATTTACAATTTCTTATGGTGCAACTTACAGCAACACGCAATGGTATAAAAATCAAAGCGGAGTATTTGAACAAATTCCTTTGTTAACTGCCGTACAGGATACTTTGTATTACCAAGATGGATCTGACCCAGAAATTTTTGGTCGAATCAAATTGGTTGATCAAAACAACGCAGATACAATTTATGTTGATGAAATTCTCGGAAGATCAACTTACACCAGTCCAAACGGAGTTAAGTTTACTAACGGGTTACGAGTAAGATTCACTGGCAGCGTGTCTCCGGCTGAATATAGTTCAGGCACAACTACGTTTGAATGTACGCAAACCGAAACAGGCACAAATTATATCACTTACAACAATGCCACTGATTTATATGTGGGTCAACAGGTGGTATTCAGTAGTCCAACACTTGGCGGATTAGTCGCCGGGCAAACTTACTATGTTCGGTCTATTTCGGCTAACGGAATAAAATTTACGGTCAGTGCAGTTGAAGGTGGCCCAGCAGTGTTGTTGAGCTCTGGTACTGGAACCATGGCAACAACTGCAATTAGCAATAGAGAGTATTATGTAAGCGGTGTAGGTTCTGCAATTGAATTGTTGCCTGCAACAAATTATGTAACTCCTGAACTGTATGTAGAAGATGCCGACGACAGCACTATTGCTACTGAACCTAATCAACTTGACTATCTAACAATTGATCGTGCTAGCAAAGACTTAAATGCTTGGACACGTAGCAATCGCTGGTTCCATGTTGATGTAATCAATGCCACCGCAGAATATAACAACAGTGTTGCCGTATTTGACAATAATTATCGAGCAAAGCGTCCTATTATTCAATTCCGTCCGGGCCTGCGTTTGTGGAACATGGGTACCTCCGGAAAAGCTCCAGTTGATATTATTGACTTTGAGGAAACTGATGCATTTTCAAACATCGAAGGATCAACTAGTTATACCACCGATGGATACACATTTGTTGAAGGTTCTCGAGTAATTTTTGCAGCAGACGAAGACACTGCGGTACGAAATAAAATTTATGTTGTAAGTTTTGTTACACCGGATACAGTATCGCCGTTGATCGCTCAACCAATTATTACTCTCACAGAAGCAACTGACGGCACAGTATTACTTGACCAATCAACCGTTTGTATTAGTGGCAATACTACTGCAGGTAAAACTTACTGGTACGATGGTGTAACCTGGAACGAAGCGCAACAAAAAGAAAGTGTACAACAGGCACCGTTGTTTAACATTTATGATGTTGAAGGAGTGAGTTTTGGCGACGGCACAAAATATCAATCAACAACATTTGCTGGGTCAAAATTGTTTAGCTATGCAGCAAGTGATACAAGCATACTTGATCCAGTATTGCAGTTCCCTCTCAAATACTTGAACATCAACAACGTTGGCGACATTGTATTTGATAACAATTTATATGTTGACACATTCTTGTATGTTGTAGACAACGTCAGTATTACATCAGACATCAGCTCTGGATCAGTGAGAGAATACACAGATCGAACAGCATATCAAAAGTTAATAGGCTGGCAAACTGCTGCGGTTGAGCAACAACTGTATCAACAATTTAAATTTTCTTATGTCATCGGAGCCACACTTAAACTAGATGTTGCTGTACAAGCGCAAACATCTATTGCTGTACCAGTGATTAAAATTTATGCTGGGTCGCAGTTCTTGGATCCAAGTTTGTACACGTACACAACAACTGATGATAGCACTACCGTAACATTGGTCAACACTTATGTTGAAGGTGATATAATTGAAGTATTGGTACTGAGCGATCAAACAAGCTCTACAGCATTCTATCAAGTTCCCAACAACTTGCAAAGCAACCCGTTGAACGCAAACAGTCCAGAGTTTACACTTGGTACCATTCGCACACATTATCAAAGTATCTGTGAAAACTTGTTAACATTGAGTGGCCCTGTAAACGGCGCTAACAACACTCGCGACCTTGGTAACATTGTTCCTTACGGCTTGGTTATTTTGCAACAAAGTGCTCCGTTGACACTTGCAGGTTATTTTATGCGAAGCCCTGATTACAACATCTTTGCTTCGTTGCAATACAACAGTAGAGAATATATTAAATTCAAGGCACAGATGCTAGATTCTGTGTTGTCCCAAAATATTGGATTCAACACAATTGCATCCGTACTCGACACTGCAATAGAAAATGTTACGTTAGGTAAACTCGATACGCAACCGTTCTACTGGAGCGACATGCTACCAGCTGGTATTACCTATGCCAGCAACACATACACAGTGAGTTTCATTACTACAAACGTTTTTGATACTGTACAAGTCTATAATTTTGACTCTGCAAATTATCTTGGATTGTTGGTTTACTTAAATGACAACTTGTTAATCCGCGGTGTTGATTATACTGTGGCCACTGATGGTCCTAGACTTACAATTCTGTCTGCGTTATCAATTGGCGACAAAGTTACCATCAATGAATATAATGCCACATACGGCACATTTGTTCCAAACACACCAACTAAATTAGGATTGTATCCTGCTTGGAAGCCTGCATTTATTACCCAAGTAACCAGTAATGGCACAGGACAATTTATTTTAGGACACGACGGAAGTACAACTCCAGTATTTGGTGACATACGCGATGATGTGTTGTTGGAATTTGAAACTAGAATTTACAACAACTTAAAATTAGACGGTAACCCAGTTCCGTTGACAATTGATAATGTATTGTCAGGTCAATTCCGTGATACTGGATTTACATTTGAAGAAATCAATTCAATTTTCTCCAGTGACTTTTTAAGCTACTGCGGATGGAACAAACTTGATTATAGCCAACAAAATTATTCTGCAAATAATGAGTTTACATACAACTACAGTAATTCTTTTAGCAAACTAGATAGACAACCATTACTGGGCGCCTGGCGCGGTATCTATCGTTATTTCTACGATACTCAACAGCCCGAATACACTCCTTGGGAGATGTTAGGTCTTACTATTGAGCCTAGCTGGTGGCAAGATCGTTATGGTCCAGCACCATACACTGCTGACAACTTGGTGTTGTGGGACGATTTAGAAGCCGGTTACGTTGCAGATCCTATTGCTCCATATTACCTACCTAAGTACGCTCGCCCTGGACTAACTCAGGTGATTCCAACTGGCGACGAAGGTAATCTATTGAGCCCGCTTGACAGTGTGGTTGGTTATATTCCACCAGGATCTAGTCCTAGTGCTCAATTTCAAAAGAGCTGGGCGTTAGGCGACGGCGGCCCAGTGGAAGCATCGTGGTGGAATAGTTCTGCATACCCATTCTCTGTGATGCATGTGCTTGCAGTAACACGCCCGGCTAAATTCTTTGCACTGTTTGCTGATCGAGATTTGTACAAATACAACACTGATTACGATCAGTATCTATACAACGGTCGTTACCGTTTGGACGCCAACGGGATTGAAGTATACGGCAATGGCACTAGCAAAGCCAGTTACATCAACTGGATTGTTGACTATAATCGACAAACTGGTGTTAACTCTACTGACTTGCTATCAGCTGATCTAAAGAGTCTAGACGTAAGACTTTGCTATAGAATGGCATCGTTCTCAGACAAACAGTATATTAAATTGTTTACTGAAAAATCTAGCCCTAACTCAACTAATACAGCGTTGTTGATTCCTGATGAGAGCTACGATATCTTGTTGTATAAGAATCAACCTTTTGACCAAGTACGCTACAGTAGTGTAGCAATTCAAAAGGTAGCAGGCGGATATGCCGTGTTTGGATACGGCAATGCTCAACCGTATTTTAATATTCTTCAAAGTCAATCAGTTGGAAAACTTGCAACTTACAGCTCAGGTGGCATCACAGTTCGTGTACCGACGTTTTATACCAATCAAATTGTGCAAGTTCCATATGGGTTTATCTTTACTAGCGAAACCAGCGTTGCTGATTTCTTGTTGAGCTATGGGAAATTGCTTGAAACACAAGGTCTGACCTTTGACAACATTGCTAATGGTTATGTACTCAGCTGGTCGAGAATGGTTGACGAATTCTTGTACTGGAGTCAACAAGGCTGGAACGAAAATGCAATTATCAATCTAAACCCGCTGGCTGGCAAACTTGAAATTACAAAAGAGTTGGCAGTGGTTGATAGTATTCAAACTGAAACTACAGAAAATCTGTTGCTGGATCAAAACTCCACAGAAATTCCAATTCGTACATTAAACATTGTGCGATTAGGAAATACATTTAGCATAGAGCCGCTAAACACGCAAAGTATCAGTTATATTGATTTGAGATTTACAAGTTACGAGCACATGATTGTATTAAACAATCAAAGTGTGTTTGGAGATTTAATATACGATCCGACCACAGGCGCCCGCCAGAGCCGACTCAATCTTGTGGCGTTGACCACTGCTGGTTGGAATGGCAGCGTTGATGCTCCAGGCTTTATTTTAAATCAAGACAACGTTGAAGAGTGGACTGGCCTACGCACATACAGCAAAGGCGAGATTGTCAAATATAAAAATGTATATTGGTCTGCTCTAACAATTGTACAACCAACAGAGAAGTTTGATTTTAATGTTTGGACGCAGAGCGACTACTCACAAATTGAGTTGGGATTGTTACCTAACTTGGCTAACAAGGCCGATCAGTTGGCAAACAGTTATAATATCAACACTGCCAACATTGAATCTGACAATGACTTGTTGGCATACGGTTTGATTGGATTTAAGCCACGACAATACATGGCAGCATTGAATCTTGATGATGTAAGTCAAGTAAATGTGTATCGTCAGTTCTTAGGAACCAAAGGAACAATTCTATCAGCTGAATTGTTTAAGCAAGCCAACCTTGGCAAAGAAGCAGCTGACTACGATATCTACGAAAACTGGGCAGTGCAACGTGCCGTTTATGGTGCAAATGCCAACCGTAGTTTCTTTGAATTGCGATTAGACCGTGCATTGTTGAGCAGCAATCCTAGTTTGGTACAAGTGGTTCTGCCGCAGCAAGTAAGTGAAGCTGACCAACAAATTTTGTTGAGTGATGTGTGGAGAGAAAGTTATAATCTAACTTCTCCAGACATATTACCTACAACTACAGAACTGCCAACTGACGTTGGATTACCATCAGCTGGTTATGTAAGACTTGACGATGCAGACATTACTGTGTTTGATATTGCAGATTCGTCTAGCCTAAGTGCCAATATTGATAATATCAACGTTGGTACCAGTGTCTGGGTTGCAAAAATCAACGACTATGACTGGAACATTTATCGTGCGCAAGCCGTGCCTGGAACAATTCAACACGTCTGCGACAACCTGAACGGCACCAGTCGAGTAATTTTTAGTACTCAACATGGTTTGTCAGCTGGCGACAAATTAATTATTAAATTCTTTGACACAGAAGTCAACGGTGTATACCAAGTTTTATCTGTTCCAGATCTCACTACCGTAAACATTGCATTTGCATTTACTGGCGATCGTAGTGTAGCAAACGGTACCGGAGTTGGTTTTACTTTGCAGACAATGCGTGTAGCACAAGCCAGTGATGTTATTAACTTACCATATGCTAACAACATCTTATCTGGTGCTAAGGTTTGGGTAGACGACAACGGTTCAGGGTTATGGGAAGTCTTGCAAAAGAACGAAGTGTTCTCAGACATTATTTCGTTAAACCCTGTGTTGTTGGATGCTGGAGAAGAGTATGGTGCCAGTGTTACGCAAGCTAGAAATAGAATTGCAGCATTGGTGGGCAGTCCAAAATACGGGTTTGGTTCAGGCACAGAAGTTGGTGCAGTGTATGTGTATGTCAAAAGCTACGGAGATCAATATACTCCAGTAAGTCCCGTTGGGGATAGCGATGCCATACTCACCAGTACTGTCACTGGAGTTCGTGGGTTTGGTAACGCTGTTGACTTTGGTAACCAAACCTGGGCCGCAGCAGGTGCAAGCAAGAGTTTAGGTTCTGGCGGTCAAGCCAACAACGGTTATGCTATGGTTATCTACCGTGACCCAGCATTGGGTCAGCCGGGTGTTATACCTTATACAACTTGGCAGCTATTGACACAACCCAACGGATATGGCACATTGTTAACTGGCGCAGGTGAATTTGGGTATAGTGTTGCTATGAGCCTTGACGAGCGCTGGCTGTATATTGGCGCACCAGGTCTAAACTCGGTGCATGCGTACGGCTACGTTGATTGGCAAGAACAAGTATTGAAGAGATTTGCTGACGGATCAACCAAGAGTTGGGATATCAGCGATACTATTCAAATTGGTAATAACTACCAACTCAAAGTTTCTTTGAATGGTCAAGTGCAAACTGTTGGCGTAGACTACACTATTTCCAATCTCAATACAGTAACATTTAATACTGCACCTGGATTGACAGCAGCCACAAGCATTGTGCCAGGTACTGAGTACACAATTCTCAGCGTTGGCACAACAAACTTTGTTGCCATAGGTGCACCAAGCAATACTGTTGGTGTTACATTCACAGCAACAGGAACAGCAACAGGTACCGGTACAGTACTTGAAGAAACACTGATTGAATTTGCAAGATACAACAGCTTCCAAATTGCATACAACGCTGGAACACAAAACTTAGCTGACGGCAATGATGCAAATGGTCGCAGACTTGGTTTGTTTACAGCAGACAACATTTATTCTTTCAGTATCAAACTCAACGAACAACTACTACGTCCTAACATTGACTACACGTTTGCAGGAACTACAGTTACTTTTATAGCATCGTTTATTTCGTCTGACATTGTGGTAGTAAGCGCCAAAGGATATTTTGAATATGTAAACACCATAACTGTTGCTGGTCTTGGTGCAAGTGATCGTTTCGGCCATTCAATATCAACTACAACAGATGGTCGTCAAGTATTGATTGGAACACCATATAAAACTGTTGACGGAGAAGTTGAAGCAGGTACAACATACGTATTTGATCGTAACGTTCAGAAGTTTATCTATGGAACAGATCCTTCAAGTATTAGTTTTACAGTAGCAGGCGGAGCACCAACTGGTCCGGTTAGTGTATTGGTCAACGGACAATTCTTGATCAATCAAACAAACAGTGTGCTAACTGGTCCAAATGTGTTTAATACATTTACAGTCAGCGGTGATGTTGTAACTATCAATGCCGATTTGCAAATTGGTGACATCATTGAAATCGAAACCAACCAATTCCAACAAATACAAGAAGTACAACAAAATACTATTGCAGACTTTAGTAACTTTGGTCAGGCAACTGATATTTGTTCTAACAACTGTAGTTTGTATGT
>JACCEE010090105.1_pt1 | contig 21235 bp, 14 predicted proteins | sample 7449931 | NCBI WGS metagenome assembly JACCEE01 (sample SAMN15323457, study PRJNA562643) | freshwater metagenome | isolation source: river surface water | place: USA:Blue River Watershed | collected 2017-08-19 | reverse complement strand
TCCCACTGGGTGAGACGTTTAACATGGGACTGAAAAACATCTGTATTCCTAGCATCTCGCAGAGCCGACGTGGCAAAGACATGAACATTGGTAACCTGATAGGCTTGAACAATCGAATGATAATAATGCAAAGCATCCAAGCCCTTGGCCATTCTAGAATGTGTAATTTGCTGATTCTCAAAACCACCTTCACCAATCTTAACAGGCCACTTATTGGAAAACAAAGTTTCCCAAGACCCGTTCTCTGATTGTTCAGCAATCAAAATATTAAAGGTATTTGTACCGCAATCTACGATTGCCATCCGCTCTCTCATTCTCAAGGATTGTATTTAATCCATTTCCAAATTTCCTTGTAACTGGCTTTTTTTCCGTACATCAGAATCCCAACACGATAGATTCTGCCTGCCAAAGCGATAAAAGCAATGAAGGTTACAACTAAAATTGCCATTGAAAGCACAATCATACCAACAGATGTAGAAGAAACAGTGGCCTTTACCATCATGACAACAGGAGACGTTAACGGAAATACCGAAAAGAAATTCCCAGCCCAACTTTCCGGGTTGTCTATCATCATAGCTGAAATAATGTAGCCAAAAACCAAAGGCAATGAAACAGGCGCCATGAATTGCTGAGTATCGGTCTCACTATCCACGGCAGCGCCAATGGCGGCAAAGAGACTGGCATATAAAAAATACCCACCGATAAAGTAAAACAAAAACAAGCCAATCATCAGCGACCAATTAATTTGAAAGAACCAATTGATGGCCTGATTATTCATCAATTCATTCATCATAACGGCCTGGTCCATTCCGGTTTGCATTACCTGCGCATTTTCAACAACTGACGCACCACTGGCGATGTTGGAGGCAAAAAATGACATTCCAACTGAGGAAACAACAAAGGATAAAAGTACCCACATTAAAAATTGCGTCAATCCCACTAGTCCTATTCCTATTACTTTTCCCATCATCAATTGAAAGGGCTTTACGGAACTGACAATCACCTCCACAATACGATTGGTCTTCTCTTCAATTACCCCGCGCATCACTTGCACCCCGTACATGAAAATGAACATGTAAATCAAGATAGCGAAAATGAAACCGATGAACGCCTTTTCTTGGGTTTTATCCTCTTGACCCAAATTATCTACATTGATATCAGCGAAAGAAACCGAAACTTTTGCCCTTTTGTATTTCTCATAATCCAATTGCAGACTATCGATTACCCGGTGCTTTTCCAATGAATTTTCTAAATCGTCACCCATCTTGCGCTGAACAAACTCCCCGGGGAATTTCTTGTAGAAGAAATTACATTTCCCATCATTGATGGTAGCCTCATCTACTTCAAGCATCACCTGGTACTGACCTTCCTTAAAGGCCTCCGGTGGTACCGTTTTGTTTGAGAACGAGTACATCACTTTTTCAGAGTCTTTGAAGTGGTTAGCGAATCTGGGATAAACCGTGCCTGTTGTTGAGTCTTTCAAAGTAATCACTTCATAGGGGTCAACAATCAGCACTTGATAAACGGTATTATCATTCATCGTTACGGCGATGGCGCCAAACATCAAAGCAGCAAACAAAATGGGTCCAAGAAAAGTCATGATGATAAAACTCTTCTTCTTTACCCTACTCAGGTATTCTCGTTTAATGATCAATAAAATCTTATTCATGGGTCGGTTTATTTTGGGTAACAGCTTTGATAAAAATTTCGTTCATATTGGGGATGAGTTCGCGCGCAGACACGATTTCCAATTGTGGCATCATAGCGGAAAGGAGATGATTGAGGTTCAATCCTGCGGTTATTCTAATCTTGGCAACATTGTATTCTGAAGCAACATGATTATCGACCAATTCAAACTGATGTCCCATCAATATCCCCAGTTCCATTGCTGTCCCTTTGTAAGCCACTTCAAATAAATTTTCCTTAAATTTTGATTTCACCTCCCCCACAGGACCACTCAGCACAAGATGAGATTGATCAATCAATCCAATGTCGTCACACAATTCTTCCACACTTCCCATATCGTGAGTGGAGAGAATAATGGTAGCTCCTTTGGACTTTAATCGCAGCATTTCTTCTTGAATAAGCTTGGCGTTAATGGGGTCAAAACCACTGAAAGGCTCATCCAAAATGAGCAGTTCGGGCTCATGCAAAATGGTGGTAATGAACTGAACTTTTTGCGCCATTCCTTTGGACAAATCCTCTATGGTTTTGTTCCACCAGGCCATGATGTCAAATCGCTCAAACCAATAGGTCAGCCGTTTCACCGCCTCTTGTTTTGAAAGACCTTTCAACTGCGCGAGGTAGATACATTGCTCGCCTACTTTCATTTTTTTATACAAACCTCGCTCTTCAGGCAAATAACCAATGTGCTCGATGTGATTGGGTTTTAGGGTTTCTCCCTTGAAAAGAACAATCCCTTCATCGGGTGCTGTGATTTGATTGATGATTCTTATCAAGCTGGTCTTTCCCGCTCCGTTCGGTCCCAACAAACCATACACTGAACCCGACATCACTGATAAACTCACCGATGAGAGAGCCTTATGCTTTCCGTATGACTTTGAAACGCCTTGTATTTTCAATATTTCAGACATAGAGCAAAGCTAAAATGAATACCATTTTGCACACCACAAAAACTTATAAAATTCTCGGAAAATCAAGACCCTTAAATTGGCCAAAGTAGCGGTTGGTATCATTATATTTGTCGCTTACACTAAAAATTAAAGATTATGAATATTGCGGTGGTAGGAACGGGTTATGTTGGACTTGTAACTGGTACTTGTTTTGCCGAAACGGGAAACAAAGTCATTTGTGTGGACATCAACGAGGACAAGGTAAATGCCATGAAGGCCGGAAAGATTCCCATTTACGAGCCCCATTTGGATGTTTTGTTTGAGCGCAATATTCGTGAAGGTCGTTTAAAATTCACTACGAATTTGAACGAAGCTGTTGAACAAGCGCAAATCATTTTCTTGGCTCTGCCCACACCTCCTGGAGAGGATGGAAGTGCCGATTTAAGTTATGTGCTAAAAGTGGCTGACGATTTGGGTTGGATCATCAAAGATTACAAAGTCATTGTGGACAAATCAACCGTACCCGTGGGAACAGCAGAAAAAGTAAGAGAAGCCGTGGCACGCAAAGCGCAAGTTCCTTTTGATATCGTGAGCAATCCAGAGTTTTTGAGAGAAGGGTTTGCAGTGGATGATTTTATGAAACCCGATCGTGTGGTGGTAGGAACATCAAGTGATCGCGCCAAGAAAGTAATGGATGAGTTGTACAAGCCTTTCATTCGTCAAGGAAATCCACTCATCTTCATGGATGAGCGCAGCGCTGAACTGACCAAGTATGCGGCCAATGCCTTTTTGGCCACAAAGATTTCTTTCATGAATGAGATTGCCAATTTTTGTGAGAAGGTGGGTGCCGATGTAGATATGGTGCGCTTGGGCATTGGCACTGATGAACGCATCGGTAAAAGATTTTTATTTCCTGGTATCGGTTACGGCGGATCATGCTTTCCCAAAGATGTGCAGGCCTTGGCCAAAAGCGGGGTTGAAAATGGGTATGAGTTTCGCATTCTAAAAAGTGTCATGAAAGTCAATGACCGTCAAAAGACAACATTGCTTTCTCCCATCATGGATCACTTTGGGCAACAGTTGACCAAAAAGAAAATTGCGATTTGGGGATTGGCCTTTAAACCTGACACGGATGATATCCGTGAGGCACCAGCACTCTATATGATTGAGCACCTTTTGGAGGCCGGAGCAGACATCATTGCCTATGACCCAGAGGCCATGGAAAATGTACAAAAGCAAAAAAACTATCCCATTCAATATTCGCAGGATCAATATTCTTTGTTGGAAGATGCCGATGCACTTTTGATTTGCACCGAGTGGGGAATGTTTAGGAATCCTGATTTTGAATTGATGAAAAAGTCAATGAAATCACCCGTCATATTTGATGGTCGCAATTTGTATGAGGTAGGAAAAATGAAGGAAACCGGTTGGAATTATTATAGCATCGGTCGTCAAGCAATACAACAATAAAATGGCTAGAGTACTGATTACAGGGGCTGCCGGCTTCTTGGGTTCGCATTTGTGCGATCGTTTCATCAAAGAGGGATTTGATGTTGTTGGAATGGACAATTTAATTACCGGTGATTTGAAAAATATCGCACACCTTTTTCCATTGCCTCAATTTGAATTCTATAACCATGATGTCTCCAAGTACATCCACGTACCAGGAGAATTGGATTACATACTGCACTTTGCTTCGCCTGCCTCACCCATTGATTATCTCAAAATACCCATTCAAACGTTGAAAGTAGGATCACTGGGAACGCACAATTGTTTGGGGTTGGCCAAAGAGAAAAAAGCAAGAATCATTGTTGCCAGCACCAGCGAAGTTTACGGCGACCCCCATATCCATCCACAAGTAGAGAGCTATTGGGGAAATGTAAATCCAGTGGGGCCACGCGGTGTATACGATGAAGCCAAACGTTTTCAAGAGGCCATCACCATGGCCTATCACACCTTTCATGGAGTAGAAACGCGAATTGTCCGAATATTCAACACCTATGGACCAAGAATGCGACTCAATGACGGCCGTGTATTGCCCGCCTTTATAGGTCAAGCATTACGCGGTGAGGATTTGACCATCTTTGGTGATGGTTCTCAAACCCGCAGTTTCTGTTATGTTGATGATTTGGTGGAAGGCATTTACAGATTGTTGATGAGCGATTACGCGCATCCCGTAAATGTTGGAAATCCAGACGAAATTACCATTAAGGATTTTGCAGAGGAAATCATCAAGCTCACCCAAACCAACCAAAAGGTGGTATACAAGGAATTGCCGACGGATGACCCCAAGCAACGGAGACCGGATATTACTCTCGCCCGTGAAATTTTGGGTTGGGAACCAAAAGTGCATCGCAGTGAAGGTTTAAAAATCACTTATGATTATTTCAAAACCTTGTCATTGGATGATTTAAATAAAATAGAACACAAGAACTTTGAACTCTACAACCGAAAATAATGGGATTCTTTGCACATGAAACAGCGGTAATAGATGATGGTTGCTCAATTGGAGAAGGAACCAAAATTTGGCACTTTTCTCACATCATGCCCAATTGTACCATAGGTGAACGTTGTAATATTGGACAAAATGTGGTGATAAGCCCAGATGTCATTTTGGGAAACAATGTCAAAGTTCAAAACAACGTTAGTTTATATACCGGGGTTATTTGTGAAGACGATGTATTTCTTGGTCCTTCATGCGTTTTTACCAATGTCATCAATCCTCGCAGTGCAGTTGTTCGAAAAGATGAATACCGAAAATCCATCATTCGAAAAGGTGTTTCCATCGGTGCAAACGCTACCATCGTTTGCGGATATGAAATTGGTGAATATGCTTTTATAGGTGCTGGGGCGGTCATTACCAAGCCTGTAAAGGCCTATGCCTTAATGATTGGCAATCCTGCTCGACACAAAGGATGGATGTCCAAGGCTGGACACAAATTATTCTTTGATCAAAATGGAATCGCTATTTGCTCAGAGACCCAAGAGAAATACCAATTAGAAAATGAAAATGTAATTTGTTTAGGATAAAAGATGATATACCAAGACTTAATTGAAAAGAAAAAAAGCCTTTGTGTAGTTGGACTAGGCTATGTAGGACTTCCCATTGCCTTAGAATTTGCAAAAAATCTAAAAGTGGTTGGATTTGACATCAATCCAGAAAGGGTGAGCATGATGCAAAACAACATTGACCCATCCAATGAATTGCCCAGCTCTGCATTTGAAGGTTGCGACATCACCTTTACCCACAAAGTGGAAGATTTGGCGGAAGTGGGTTTCTTTATTGTGGCTGTTCCTACGCCAATCAATAATATGAATCTCCCTGATTTGGGCCCTGTTATCAGTGCATCAAGAACCGTCGGTAAGGTTCTAAAAAAAGGAGATTATGTGGTGTATGAAAGCACCGTATATCCAGGTTGCACAGAGGATGATTGTGTTCCTGTTTTAGAGGAAATCAGTGGCCTTAAAATGGGATCAGATTTCAAGGTAGGATATTCCCCTGAACGTATCAATCCAGGTGATAAAGTCAATACTTTGCGCAGTATCATCAAAATTGTTTCTGGTTGCGATGAAGAAAGCTTGAATGAAATTGACAAGGTTTATTCTGTTGTTATTGATGCTGGTTTACATAGAGCTGCAAGTATCAAGGTTGCTGAGGCTGCCAAAATCATTGAAAATACCCAACGTGATGTCAACATTGCTTTGATCAATGAGCTGTCTTTGATCTTTAATAAAATGGGATTGAACACCTACGACGTCCTAGAAGCCGCAGGGACCAAATGGAATTTCTTGAAATTTCAACCTGGATTGGTAGGAGGACATTGCATAGGAGTGGATCCCTATTACCTGGTATACAAGGCAAAGAAAATGGGCTATTTTTCCAAAGTTATTTCCTCAGCGCGCTATGTCAACGATTCCATGGGAGCTTACGTAGGTAAGCAAACCGTAAAGAAGATTATGGAAATGGGGAAAAACGCCCTTGAATCCAAAGTATTGGTCATGGGAGCAACATTCAAAGAAAATGTGAGTGACATTCGAAACTCCAAAGTCATTGACATCATCCGAGAATTAGAAAGTTTCTCTGTTCAAGTAGACATAGTAGATCCGCATGCAGACAGCGATGAGCTGCACCATGAGTATGGATTTTCTTTGGTTCCCTCAGCTTCGCCCAATACTTATGAGGCCATCATCATTGCCGTGGCACACAATGAATACCTTCATTTGGACGAACAATACCTGACCTCTCTTTTGAAAGATGGACACGGTGTTTTGGTGGATATCAAGGGGACCTACCGTTCTAAAATCAAAAACCTCCACTATTGGAGTTTGTAAAATAGGACAACCGAATTTTATTTCAAATCATTCATGAAAAAATCAATCATAGCCCTGTTCACTTTCTGTATTCAGGGCTTTTTCTTGATGGCACAACCCGTTCAGCATGATTACTCCGTTCAACAACAATTGAACGGTATCGACATCATTGCTGATAAGCGAACACCTCAGTCTCCTTTGATGAACAGCGGTGTTCAAATCATCTCGGCCAAAGAGATTCAAAAATTACCCGTCAGAAATGTAACTGAAGCCTTGATGTTCCTTAGCGGTGTTGATGTCAGAAGCCGAAATCCTTTTGCGCAATCTGACATTAGCTTAATGGGTTCTTCGTATGACCAGATACTTGTATTGATTGATGGAATTCCGATGCGTGACCCGCAAACTGGACACCACCAAATGAACCTTCCCATTGATCTCAATCAAGTGGAACGCATTGAGGTTTTTAAGGGTTCTGCTGCCCGAATGTTCGGAGCGGGTGCCTTAGCGGGTGCCATCAATATTGTTACCAAAGCCCCGGGCAGTCAAAAGCTCAATGTGCTTTCTTATTGGGGGACCAATGGCGAGAAGGACACCACAACCGGTGAAGCGTATACCCAAAATGTTCAGCAAATCTCCCTTGGATTTGTCAAAGAAAGATCAGGACACACCATACAATTGAGACGATTGTTCACCAATGGATACCAATATAACTCAGGAGTTGAACAACAGAACATCTTCACCAATAGTAGCTTTGTACTAAAAAACAACCATAAAATCCAATGGATTAATGGCCTGTTCAACAATAGTTTTGGAGCAAAAGATTTTTATGCATCTCCTTCCGATACCGAAGCCTTTGAACAAGTGAAAACACTTTTTAGTGGTGTCAATGGCGATTTCAGATGGAAAAGATGGCGCGTTGTTCCTAGGGTGTATCACCGGTACAATGAAGACCATTACGTCTTTATCAAAGACAAACCCACTGTCTATCAAAATTTTCACTTTGGAACCACCAGTGGGGCAGAATTGCATTTGTCCAAAGTGAATAAATGGGGATTGATAGCAATGGGTGGAGAAACCCGCATGGATTGGTTGGCCAGCAACAATCTGGGCAAACACCAAAGACAACTCTACAGTAGTTATATTGAACAGCGGTTCAAACCTTGGAGTCATTTCAACGTCACTGTAGGTAGCAATTTTCAATACACGGTTTTGAGTGACGAAACGCAGTCCAACAATCAAGGATGGCGGGCCTACCCTACTGTTGACATCAATTACCAAACGGAAAATGGACAAGTATACCTTCACTCAGGAAAAGGTTCTCGTTTGCCCACCTTCACGGATTGGTATTACAAAGATTCCCGTAATCAAGGGAATCCCTTGTTGGTGGCAGAAGATGGATTTACTGCCGAGACAGGGTTCCTTTATAAGACCCATTCATTCAACATCCAAGGATGCTATTACTTCAGAAAAGTAAATAATCAAATTGATTACATCCTAACAACGTTATCTGATTTATCCGAGAAATGGGTTCCCATGAATATCGGCATTTCTAATTTTACTGGTTTTGATTTTGTTGGACAATGGAACAATACATTTGATGCAAAACGCTGGATTTATTTCCAAGGAGCTGGTATCAAAGCAACACTCCTTAGCTCCATGATGGATTCTAAAGGATTGCCTTCAAGATATGCTGCTGAACATTTGACCCAACAATTCATTGGACAATTGTCCGTTGGGCACAAAGGAAAAGTTCAACATCAAATTTCTGCAAGACACTTCCAAAGGATGGGACAAAGTAATTATACAACCGTTGTGGATTGGCGAACCCAGGTGAATCTAGACAAAGTGAATGTATTCTTTGACATCAACAATTTAAACAATCAGCAATACATCGTATCTGGATTTGTTCAACAACCCAGAAGATGGTTTAACCTTGGTATTCAATTTCAAATGTAAACTATGGCCAGAAGAATTTTGATAACCGGCGGCGCGGGCTTCATTGGATCGCATGTAGTGAGAAGAATGGTAAACAATCATCCCACTGACACCATCTTTAATCTTGATGCGTTGACTTATGCCGGCAATTTGATGTCATTGACAGATGTTCAAACAGCATCCAATTATCAATTCATCAAGGGAGACATCTGTGATGAAACGTTTATACTGAAAACAGTACTGGATAACAAAATCACGCATATCATCCATTTGGCCGCCGAGAGCCATGTTGACCGTTCCATTCATGATCCATTGGCATTTATCAAAACCAACGTTCTGGGAACTGCCAATTTACTCAATGCCGCACGCGTTGCATGGAAAGACAACATGGAAGGAAAAATGTTCTATCACGTTTCCACAGATGAAGTTTTTGGTGCGTTGGGAGAGGAAGGTAAATTTTCTGAGGCTACACCCTATGACCCACATAGCCCATACTCTGCATCCAAGGCCTCCAGTGACCACCTGGTTCGTGCTTACCACGATACCTACGGCATGCCCATTGTCATTAGCAACTGTTCCAACAATTATGGCACCCACCAATTTCCGGAAAAGTTGATTCCATTGGTCATCAATAACATCTTGAACAAAAAACCATTGCCCATCTATGGCAAAGGCGAAAATGTCCGAGATTGGTTGTGGGTGGAAGATCATGCCAGAGCCATTGAAACCATCCTTGAAAAAGGTAAAAATGGTCAAACCTATTGTGTGGGTGGCAACAATGAATGGAAGAATATTGATTTGGTAAAATTGATTTGTAAGACAACGGATGAATTGTTGGGCCGTCCTTCAGGAGATGCTGAGCAATTGATTACTCACGTGACAGATCGCCTCGGGCATGATCACCGTTATGCCATTGATGCAACAAAATTAGAATCTGAATTGGATTGGCATCCCACGCAAGATTTCACGCAAGCCCTCAAAGAAACCATTGAGTGGTATCTCACACAAAGAGAATGGGTTGAAGCAGTAACCAGCGGAGAGTATCAGCGCTTTTATGCGCAGAATTATGTGAACAGTTCAGAGTAGAGAGTAGGCAGTATCTAAAGTTATCACTTTGCTCTTTGGGCAATCTTAGGGAGCTCTGCGTTTTGTGTTTTATTATAACCGTACAAACCACCCCTGCCCAGACAGCATAGCTCGTCTGGGCCCGTCCCTGTCCCGACGAGCTTCGCTGTCGGGATCGTTTCACTGCAATGAACACCACCCCGTCTCGGCAAGCCGAGCCACCCCTCCTTTCTTTTACTTTGTAAAAGCAGGAGGGGAAATTTACCAATCTACTGAACCACCGATTTACCGAACTACTGAACAACTAACCGCATACGCTCCTCACCCACCATCACTATATACACCCCACTGGCTAAGCTGCCAAACTCGATTTCCACAGCGTTGCCGTCTAGGACAACTTGTGTTTTAAACACAATCTTCCCCGTAATGTCCATCATCACAAGCTCGCTTCTATCTTCATCACTCGTCTCCTCATCACTCATCTCTTTTCCGTTGTATTGCAATACAAAACTACCTGTTGACGTAGGATTGGGATACAAACTCAAATGTGAATCGGTGAATCGGTGGATTGGTGAATCAGTAAATCCGTTCATCGGTGAATGGGTAGTGGCTAAAACGTTTTCGCTCTCATCCTCGCTCTGGATAACCATTCCCGCGGTTCCCACTCTCAAACACTGCGTACTGCCCCACTGCCCAACATTTCCACTGCTGTGCACTGCCCGAACACGCACGCCGTAGGTCTTTCCGGCAGCGATGCCTGGCACATTGCTCAAGAAGAAAGCAGTTGAATAAGCACTACCCGGTATGACTTGAGGGATTCCTTCTGTAGGTAAGAACTCCGTGAACTCCCAATCATATCGCATGGCGCCACAAACAGTTCTGTCTGGCGACACCGCAGCCGTTAACGACTTAACAACTGGACAGCGATCACTCAACCGCAATGAAATTGTATTTTCAGACAACAAACCAACACTCCCCAAGCTATTTGTTTGGGCCACTATTGTTTCCAAATGATTGGCAGCATCTGCAATTTGGTAAATTACAGGAACGCGCATGGTGTAGACTATCGGACTTCCCGATTGATTCACAGGCAAAATACTTCCCAATCGTCCCACTATTGAGCTAGAACCTGACGTTGTATAACTCCATGGAGAAATAAAGAAGTCTGTGCCATTCTGTTGAGCCGATATGACTTCGAATTGATATTGGGACGCATTGGCTCTGAAACTGGCTTTGAAACTGCTGCAAACATTTGCATAAACCCCTGTGTTATTGCTGTAATAATGATCAACCGTGGATCCAACAAAATGATTAAAACACAATTTTGCACTTGGATTCATGGCTCCGGAAACATTTTGAACAGCCACCCAATATTCTGAACCCACCAACAACTCATCACTAATTAAAGTCTGATTTCCCGCGGTATTCTCGTGTTCAATCTCCACCAAATCCAAACATCCATTCAATGACTTCTTGAACAATACTACTCTGTTGTTACCCGTAGCCGCCGATAATCCGATGCGTACGTTGTTGTATTGAGAGACAAACGAAAACCACTGCGTTTTTCCCATGAAATCCGTTATTTGGGACATCACCCCATTATTCAAATTGGCTGATTTCACTGCATTGCCTGTGCATGAAGGGAACAAAGCGGTAGATACTATCACAGGATTAATCCCTTCAACCGAAAATCCTTCAGCTGCAAATCCATCACAATCTTCATCCCATTCATTTCCACACCACTCCTGCATGGCAGGGTTAATATTGGGCATATCGTCATCACAATCTGTATGGTCTAAAACAAACCCTTCCTGCATAAAACAAGAAACATAGCTAACGCTATTGGCTCCATATCCATCCCCGTCAAAATCAGCAAAGTATTGATATTGCTCCAAATTTTCATCTATCAATCCATCACAATTGTCATCCAAATCATTACATGTCTCACTCATACCTGGATTAATCATTGAATTATCGTCATTGCAATCCTCCAAATTGGTATACCCATCATCATCACCATCCGCTTCACACCCCTCATCTATTTCTCCATTGCAATTGTCATCTATCCCATTTCCACATTGCTCATTGGCATTGGGATTTACATTGGGATTGTTGTCCTGACAATCACCATGCTGCGCAACGTAACCAAATGGCAAGACACACTTGACCACAGCTACCTCTATATTTCCTGAACCATCCTCATCCAGATCCTCATAATAGGTTTCAAAAATCAATCCCTCATCAACTGACTCATTGCAGTTGTCATCCATTTCATTGCAAATCTCCATTGCAGCTGGATTGATCATGGAAACCCAATCATTGCAATCCCCCTCTTGTAAAACAAATCCAAAAGGCTGATTGCAAGCATTCAAACTTTCTTCACTTTGACCAAAACCATCCTCGTCAATATCTTGAAAATAAAGATTATAACTCAATCCATCATCCACCCCTCCATTGCAATCATTGTCTAAGCTATCACAAAACTCGACATTGTTGGGATGTATCACAGTGTTGGCATCATCACAATCTTCATTATTGGAAACATAACCTGCTGTTGTCTCACAAGACAAAATCATACTCGACTCATTTCCATATCCATCGGCGTCCAAATCCGCATATTGGGCAAATGCAAGACCTTCATCTACGAGCCCGTTGTTGTTATCATCCACCCCATTACAAACTTCAACCCCTTGGATGTATTGAAAATGACAAAAACGCGTCTCTCCAAAATCGACATTAACGGCATCGGCGATCATCTCTTGTCCTTGCCCGTCAAAAAAACGCACAGCATCCAACTCTTCTACTTCATCGATCACCAAACTCAAAGATTGATCTGGACTAAAGTTATTCCAAGTTACGTACAAGGTGTCGTTGGACAGTTCTGTTTCAATTTGCACCTGTAGTCTAGAACGCCAATAGTCACCGAAATCATCTAAGAACATGTACTTTAAATCGGCTCCCAATCCATTGACAAACTGTTGCTCTGCCAATAGCTTGTAACCTCTGTTGGGGTGAATCAACAAGACCGTTGGCGCATTATTGGCCAAATTCTTCTGGGTAATATGAATCCAGTTCTGGGCATAGCTGCTGTAGTTTTCCTCATTGAAAGGAATGGAAGCAGAAGCATCAGAAATCGTCATCGGAATTTCCAACACATTGGTTTGTGCTCCTGAAAACTTGAGTTCATCAATATCAAAAAAAGGAAAATTGGTCAATACATCATTGGCTGAAAAAGTAGAATTGAACTGATATCCCAAATCCTCTAGCGCCTTGGGAAGTCTTGGATTAAAAGCCAGGTGTCCTGCTCTAAAAGACCTCACTTGTACATTGTGATTGGATTCTAATAAATACTTGGAAACCTCCACCTCACCATAAACATTTCCTCCCGTTGTAACCCCGTTGTAATAACGGGGCTGATAACCTTGCTGTGTATTGCCCAATGTGGATAATGGAAAAGTAGTGGCGTTGTAATAATCCGGAAAATGGCCAACTGAATGTGAGGCTAATTTTTGTCCCTTACTCTTCACGTATTCCACCTTATCCAGAGAAATGGGATAAAATGCGGTCATCCAAGAATCAGCAAAATACCGCGTGGTGATGTTGTACATGCTGTGAATGCCATACTCTTGCTCATAATCTGCAAAAATGGACATACTGTCCATGGCCGTCCGACTGTCAATATCATGGGTCACCATAACCACCCCCGATTCACAATCTGGACAAGTATGAACCCGCACAGTATGTTCGGCATGTTTGCGTATGATGTTGGTAATAAAAAAAATAAAAGTGTCTGTCGTAGGCTCAAAACCGTTGGAATAGGTCCTGTGGGCATTGAGATCACTGTTAATCAAATTGCGCATCACCACGTCACGCAGATCCAAACCCAATAAAAAAGTATGTCCTTCCCCGTATTCATGATGAATGACGGCTGCTAAATTATTCTCATAATGAGCCAATACCTCTGCGTCACCTGCGGCAGTATAAGATCGGATATTAAAAGCCGAAGAAAAAGATTCTGTGCTGTCAGCCAATGATATCATGGTTTCTAACGGATCATCAATACGGTGAAAATAATCCGGCTCCTGAGTGTTGTGCCAGTACATCCGTTTTAAATCCGTGTGTGTAGTATAGGTTGAAACGCCAAAAAGTCCGTACAGCGCTGGATCTCTCATCGAAGAGGCTATCAACACCCCACCTTCTTGAACATATTGAATGAGCTTAGCCTTCTCCGATGAAGTAAATGTTGCCGATAAAACAACAGGAGACAACATTAACACCGGATATTGCAACAGAGAGTCCAGCACATTGCTCTCGCGATAAGGCACCCCACTCACCTGAAGCAAATGCCTGCAGGAGCGGATACGAGAATAGTTGGTTTCACTGTTCTTAATGGTCAAATCCATCAAACCCACTTGAACTCTTTGAGCATTCAAAGAATTTTCAGTTGCCATAAAGGACAAAAAAATCAAAAGAACTGAACAAACAAAAAACCGACGCATAAATTTTTAATCTAAAATGGAATGAACGAAAATTGCATACGAGAGGTTACCTATAATCGCATTTTCTTGGCAAAGGCGGATGACTTGGGAGGGTTCCAAGGATCATTGTACGACTCTTTGAAAATCAACTCTTGCAAATAAGCCTTGGTTCGAACGAACCGAAGGAAGTATCCAAAGTACAACACCATACCCGGCAGATAGGGTAAAAAGTAGGCGATGGGTTCTTTCTGAGACAAACGAAAGGCGGAGAAAATAACGAACTTCAAAAAATAGTTGACCGTGTACAAGCAAAGATTGGTCAACAAGATAAAGGGAAGCAAAGAGGTAAAATTGAACAGAATATCCACGATGTAGAAATACCACTTGAAATTCAATATCAAGTTGTAAAAGATATTTTCAATAAATGAAATAAAATTCAACCATGAAAAATTCTTAGAGGGCAATAGAACATCGATGTGTTTTCTTAGTCGGAATCGAACCAAACTTTTATCCCAGCGTAAACGCTGCTTGGCCAATTTCCTAAATGTATCAGGGGCTGCAGTTTTACAGATGGCTGATGGCTCATATTTCACCTTATAGCCCATCTTTCTTAACTTCACTGTTATATCACCATCCAAACCAGGTCCAACATCCCATCCGCCAATTTTATCCAATGCATCTCTTCTGAACGCTCCAAATGCTCCACTGATGACGCGGTAAATACCCAACTCACTACTGGAAATACGACCAATAGAAATACTATCAAAATATTCAATCGCCTGAAAAGTAGCCACCAAGGATTCTTTGTAATTCCTGACCTGAACATTTCCGCCCACCCCACCAATCAATGGATCCGTGTAAAACAATTTCACAATATTTTCCATGGCATCCGCATCATAAGAACAATCTGCATCCAAATGCACCACAAACTCTCCCTTGGACAATCGCAACGCCAAATTGGCTGCTGATGCTTTTCCTCCCCGAACCTCATTGCGCACAAACAGATCAATCATTCCGTTTCTCTCTAAACTGCGGCAGATGCGTTCTGTCTCATCATCACTTCCGTCGTCAATGATAATCAACTCAAAATTTTGATACGTCTGCTGCTTTAAAGATTGAACCAATTTGAATATGTGCTTCCCTTCATTTTTACCCGGAACAATGATGGAAACCAACGGCATTCTCGTCCAAAACTCATAGTGGGCCTTGGTAATTTTATCCTTCCTAAATTTCTTAGTAAAGCGCCACAAAATGAGCACAAATAACTCAAACAAGAAGAACCTTAAAAACTCAAAAATGACGAAGAAATAAAAATAACGGAAGAACTTACCAAAACTGATAAACTGAACAAAGTTGATGAAATCATCTACGAAATTCATTCACGATTCAATTTATTGCGCATGCTTTTCATCAACTGCTCTCCGCTCTTGCACTCGTTGTAATCCAACACAACTTGATTCAAATCCAAATTGAAAGCCTGATAATTTTCTGCGATGAGCTTCTTTATTAATGTCGAAACCTGCTCCATCTGCGCTCCATCCGTCAGTGATTCCAACGCAACCCGCTTGGTCCAGATAAAATGACCTTGATTGTTCAGGGTTATAAAATCCTTCATCGTCATTTCTCCTTTGATGATATCCGCTAACTCTCTGATGAGACTTTGCTTTTTAAAACCACCAAAATGTGAACTAAATTCATTGATGTTTCCTATGACCAATCCATTCAACTCGTGCCTCCATTGTGGCTGTCCTGCAGCATGAATAAAATCGAAATGCAATAAAGTCTCAAAAGTTTTTTCGTCCTGAATTTCTTCCAACGCCAAATGAGGTTTCTCATCCATTTCTGTCAATCCTTCTGTAATGGCCAGTCTGCCCTTCTTGGTGAGCTTATAGGCATAGATATTTCTGGCTTGAAGAAATTGCACGTCGGTATCATGGGAGCAATGCATGCACTTGGCCTTCACAAAAATGTCTTGGAAGCGGCTATCACATTCATTACAATGATTCAATACAGCAGGCTTATCGTAGTCCACTCCTACGTGATGTAGATTCTTGTTGCATTTGGGACAACTCAATGCATCGGTATCGGCCTTTTGAAAATCTGAAATAGGGCCGATGTAGGCACATGGAAAATGATGGACCAAATCTTCACCATAAGTATTGGATGAGCTGCAATGGGGACAGACTTCCCTAAACAGCAACAAACCGGCGGAACACTGGTTGCACAAATAAATTTTTTCCACAAAATCAGGCCAGATGTATCCGTTGGCTTCTGCCCAATCCAATGCAGCCAAAACCTCTGTTTCCTCATGTGGTTCAAAAGACATGGATACTGTCGGATAAGCGTAACCAATGATGGAATAAGGATCTAAAATGGGATCAATGGCCTTTGTTTGCCTTGTATACATCAAATCCAAAGCCTTTTTCATCACCATTCCATATTGTCCTGAAGGAACCTTACTCGAAAGATCCAATGATCGAACAAATACCTCATTGGTCTTTTGTTGCAACTGCTCTTGATCCATCGATCCTTCGATAAAACCATCCACCAATAGACCCAAAACAGCGGACGACTTGGCGGAATAACGTTGCACAAAAATGGGTTTCAAATACACCTCAGGTTGATGGTGGCGCCGAATGGCATAAACAGTACTTCGAACAAAATCAACATTGGGTGAGTCAATGATAACAGCATCATGCCCCATCAAAAAAGGAAAGGAATAACCACTGTCTGAAGTAATCTTCAGTACCAATGTCTGCCCCATCTTAAAACTCTGATAACTCATTTCTTAGTACTTGAATTTCTTGACTTGAACACCCATTTTGTAATAATTCTTCCACTTTACTTCCTCAATCGAATCACTGGGATAAATATCCCCAGCGATGGTCCGTGTGGTGGGCTCAAAGCGTTTCTGATACTCCTCCGGTAATGGAATGGTCGAATAATAGAAACGTTGTACAATACCATGTGAGGTCTCTCCATTGGGGAACTCTACCTCAAATCGATCACCGACATTAAAATGATCGATATCCGATTGCTCAAAATATGCACGTACAAACACAGGAGAAGTTCTGTGAATGGACATGGAAATTTCTGACTTCAAACAGGTTTCATAAGGACGCGTATAAATGCGGTTCACACTTCCTTCAAAAGGCGATATGTAAAATTTCAATTTGTTATCGTCCCCGCTGCTGCGTCCTTCAGCTTCAGCCAGCATAGGACGTTCCAATGGAATCTCTACCCTTTTGCTGTTGAGCTTATCTATGGTTGTTTGATACTCAATAATTTCACCTTCCAATCTTTTCAACTCAGCATCCATTCTGGTAATATCATTCAACTTGTTTTGCAAGTGTGATTGGGGAATGACTCCTAGCTGAACTTGGGATTTGATGGTGGATAACTCCTTTTGATAGGTAGCCATGAGTTGTTGATTCTCCGCAATCTTGACCCTATTCAAATTTATTTTTTGCTCTAATGAAATGATTTCACGATCTATCCAGTCGTTGTTGTTCTGAACCCTCCCTGTTGTGCTAACCCCCGACATTCTTAGTTTCACATCACTTTCTGTCTCATCGGAAGATTCAACGTAACTGAATAAGGTATCACCAATCATAATGGTGTCGTCGACATTCACAAAATAATCAATGATTCTGCTGTCTTCCAATAATCGCACGTTCACGTTTTCATACAAAATGTGTCCGTCCGCTTTGACATAAAATAATCTTGAAAAGATAAAATAAGCCAAGCTACCCAATAACAGAAAAAAGACAACAAAATAGATTATCCGATCCCACTGACGCTTCTTTTTCACCAATGCTTTCTCATTGATGACCCGTATATCGGAGCCTTGTCGTTTAAAATTTACACTTTTCAAAGCTTATGGATTTAAAGATGAATAGGATTCAAAATCATGGATTGCAAAGCGTTTGCTCCTCAGCCATGGGGACATGGAGTTCATATCATTTTCCATGTCTTGTCGCAAAGTATAATCCTTTGCACTCAACGCGATGCTCAACTTATCCCCAATCAAAGACAACTCTTCCTCTGATCTTCTTTTGATGGATTCCACTCCAGATGTCTCATACGCCATCAACACTACTTGATCACTGTTGTCTTTTAATACATTCAAAACTTTTGCATCATAATACAACGGAATGGCAAAACCCAAAAACACTCCTTTTTCATCCGCCCATTGATGCAACTTCGCCACCATGTTGGTATAAAGTAACATCAAACTATCCTTGTTTGCCTTGTATTCATCCATCGCATGGGGCTCGATATCGATGTGCACGCCTGCTAAAACTACCCCATTCAATTTTCTCCAGACACTATCTAGCTTTTCAGTTGCCTCCCCTTTTAACCATTGATTTTTTCCTATCAAAAGGTGAACAGCAATATCCTTTTGTTGCAACTGATTGGCCAATGTTTTATATCGTTGTACTTGATCAGCATCATTGCCTACGGAAAGGTATACTTCTTGAATCCCCCATTGCACCATCTTCTCGGTAATGGCTGAAGGTTCACGCTGAGCAATGGTCTTGGACCAAACATACATGCCCCGACTACCCGTCTTCACATTCTCCTCTGTTTGAAAAGCGATGGGTTCTTCATAAGGTGACCAAGGTCTAATGTACTGAGAAACGTTTTCTTCTGGCAATAAACCATGGATATCGCCCAACTTCAAATACAACTGTTGTTGGGCATCCAATTTCTCAATTTCTAAATTCCACAAATTCAATAAGCCACTCAACGCTTTTAAGGGCTGGAAATATTCCGTGTTGATTTTGGATTGTTCTCCGTAAACATTCATTTGCTGACGCAACAAATCCTGTTTACCCACTGCAACGGCATATTGTTTTAATTTGTATCTGTATTCATACACCAGTGTGGACATTTGTGTCCATTTCAGCTCGTCCTGTACCTTAATCTGAGACTTGGTCTTTTGCAGCTTCAATGTACTCAAAGACTGATAATCCTTATTAAAAATGCGCAAGGGCACATTGGCATTTAACCCCATTGAAATAAAAGCCCTATCACGCATGTTGTCTTGTAAATCAAAATAGTTGTATTTAAAACTATAAGACAATCCTACCTCGTTGACCCAATGCTTTCTCCAGCGATCGTTCTCCTCCTGCAGCATAAGTTGTCTATCTTGGCTGGGATGGCTATTACACAGCATGCGCAAAGCTTTAACATTGATATCAAACAATGGCCAACTCTTTTGAGCATCAACAGCAGTAATTTTTAAAACACCCGTCATGCCATCATTAAAACCACGGTAGGTCTGAATTTGTCCGTTGGTCTCCATTAACTGCTCGTAGGCCGTATACAATTCTTCATTCAATGCCGGGTAAAACGATACCGCCTGTTTTAGAATGACGATTTCATCTTGGAGCAACTTTTTCTTTTTTTCGAGGATATTAATTTTTTGGGCATTGAACAAAAACAAAATATTGTTCTTGCTCGAATAAGAGATACTTTGATTTCTGTTTTCTTGGGCCGCAAGCAATTCAATATTTTTTTCATTGGTCAGCGCCTTTGACTCCAAACCATTGGCCACCAAACCGCCGGACAAGATGTCCCAATTGAAGCCCGTTGTGGTTTTGGACTTGTAAAAAAGATTCTCTTCGGTGGGTTGAGGGTCAAAATTCTGGACAATATTGGTATTCCATGACAAACCGTAATCCGCTCTGGTTGCCCTGGCTTTCTGACTATAATACTGCTCAATTTGCTTCAATACTTCAGGAGCGTCGCCCATTTGAAGATTGGGCCAAAGGCCAGGAACACTTTCAAGTGGCAAAGAAGTGGTGGATGCTGTTTCGGCTTTTATGTTCGTTAGCCACAACGCGCTGAGTTGATCGACTGATGACTGAGAAGTAATGCTTGCAACAGGCTGGGCCAACACGCAAACGCTTGATAACCACAATGTTACAGTTAAAACAAAAACCTTCCAAATCATTTTCATGGTAAATTTCCAAAAACGGCATGCAAAGAAAAGTGATAATCCTCATTTTCATGTCATTAAACTGTGCTTTTTTTCTTAATTTTTGGTTAAAATAAGGGTGTTGAAGGACGGATGGAAATCAAACGTGCATGGCGGTTTTGTATTTTAATGTAACGCAAAGGACATCAGGCTATCGCAAATAGCGAAGCATTGCTACGGTATTAAGTTTCCTCTTTGCGTACTTTGTGCAATCTTGGTGAGCTCTGCGTTTTGTATTTTATTATAACCGCAATACAAACCACCCCTGCCCAGACAGCATAGCTCGTCTGGGCCCGTCCCTGTCCCGACGAGCTTCGCTGTCGGGAACGATTCACTGCAATGAACACCACCCCGTCTCGGCAAGCCGAGCCACCCCTCCTTTCTTTTACTTTGTAAAAAGCAGGAGGGGAAATTTACCAATCTACTGAACCACCGATTTACCGAACTACTGAACAACCAACCGCATACGCTCCTCTCCTACCATCACTACATACACCCCACTGGCTAAGCTGCCAAACTCGATTTCCACAGCGTTGCCGTCCAGGACAACTTGTGTTTTAAACACAACCTTACCGGTGATATCCATCATCACAAGCTCGTTTCTATCTTTATCACTCGTCTCCTCATCACTCATCTCTTTTCCGTTGTATTGCAATACAAAACTACCTGTTGATGTGGGATTCGGGTATATTGCATAAAGCACATCCATCTCCCCTCCTGCTGCGTAAGCGTCCCGATGATTCGGGAGGAGGGGTGGTTCTGCGTCAGCAGAGCCGGGGTGGTTTGACCCGTCCTAAAAAAAGTTTACAGTTTAACTGTTGTTTTTAGTGATTGTCCTGATACAAATTTACATTTAATTGTTTATCCTAAAATAGGTTTACACATTTCAT
>JACCEE012333672.1_pt1 | contig 21241 bp, 22 predicted proteins | sample 7449931 | NCBI WGS metagenome assembly JACCEE01 (sample SAMN15323457, study PRJNA562643) | freshwater metagenome | isolation source: river surface water | place: USA:Blue River Watershed | collected 2017-08-19 | reverse complement strand
TTGCAAGGGCGCGCCGACCAGCGAGCCGCCTTCGCCGTGGTCTTTGGCTTCCTTGCGGTTGTAGGCAAAGGGCACGTTCTTGCCCAGGCGGGCCAGCTCAATGGACACCGCTGCGCCCAGTGGAATGCCCTTGTAGGCGGGGCCAAAAATCATGTCGAATTCGATGCCGCTGGCCAACAAGGCTTTTGCATAGAATTGCGCCAATCGGCCGAGTTTGGCACCATCGTCAAACAAACCGGCATTGAAGAAATAGGGGCTCATGCGTCCGGCTTTGGTCTTGAATTCACCGAAGCGCAAGACGCCCGAATCGACCGCAAATTGCACAAATTCCTGAGCGAGCGCCTGCATTTCGGCGCTGCTTGCCTGTCCTGTCACCATGGGGAAATCCTTGTTCAAACTCACCAGCCTCAACCTCAACGGCATCCGTTCGGCCACGACCAAAGGGGTCGAAGCCTGGCTGGCGCAAGAAAAACCCGATTGTATTTGCGTGCAGGAGGTGAAAGCCCAGGCCCCCGACGTGGCAGGCAAGTTTGAAGAGCTTGCGGGCCTGAAGGGGCACTTTCACTTTGCCCAGAAAAAAGGCTACTCGGGTGTGGCTGTGTACACCCGGCACGAGCCCAGCGACGTGGTGGTTGGGTTTGATGGTGGTGAGTTCGATGCCGAAGGCCGCTATGTGGAGCTGCGCTTTGACACCCCCGCGCGCAAGATGTCCATCATCAGCAGCTACTTTCCCAGTGGCTCGTCCGGCCCCGAGCGGCAAGAGGCCAAGTTCCGCTTTCTGGACTTGATGTACCCGCACCTGATGGCGCTCAAAGGCGAGCGCGAATTTGTGGTGTGCAGCGATGTCAACATCGCGCACCAGCAGGCCGACCTGAAAAACTGGCGCAGCAACCAGAAAAACAGCGGCTTCTTGCCTGAGGAGCGCGCTTGGATGACGAAGCTGACCACCGAGGGTGGTGTGGTGGATGTGTACCGCCAACTGCAACCCGACACCACGGACACCTGCTACACATGGTGGAGCAACCGGGGCCAAGCCTATGCCAACAACGTGGGCTGGCGGCTCGATTACCACCTGGCCACCCCGGCGCTGGCCGAACAGGCCCGTACCGAATCCATTTACAAGGGCGAGAAATTCTCAGACCACGCCCCGATCACCATCGGCTACGACTGGGATTTTTGATCGGGCTCGTCCGAACTCAACCCGCCACCGGCAACACCCTTCCTTGCCGGGCACTGGTCAGCCCCAGCTCGATGAGCTCCATCACCTGTACTGCCTCGTGTGCGGGCACCGGGTTGGGCGCACCGTGCAGCAGTGCGTCGCGCACACCGGCGTAATACCGTGTGTAGTCACCCCGTTCGCAAGGCCGCTGGCTTTCGGCCAATGTCTGCTGATCGTCTGACAAAGTCAGCTGCAATGGCTGCGGGTCGATGCCCCAATCCTCCCCGGATGGCCGCAGGCCTGCCTTGAGTGCGTCTTCTTGTGTGTCCAGGCCCCACTTGACCAGTGAGCCCGTCGTGCCATGCACCACAAACCGCGGTGACACGCGGGCGGTCAAGGCGCTGGCGTGCAGCACCACGCGCATGGGGCCATAGCGCAGCACCGCGTGGAACCAGTCGTCGGCCAGACTGCCGTCGCGCTGGCTGGCCACATCCAGCGACAGCGTCTCGGGCGTACCCAACAGTTGCAGCGCCTGGTCCAGCAAATGCGGACCCAGGTCGTACCACAGGCCACTGCCCGGCTGGCCCGACTCGCGCCAACGCTGACGCACCACGGGGCGGTAACGGTCAAAGTGCGATTCAAAGTGTGTGATGCGGCCCAACTCGCCGCGCTGCAGCACGGCTTGCAGGCTCAAAAAGTCGGCATCCCAGCGCCGGTTGTGAAACACCGAAAGCAAGCGCTGGTGCTGCTCAGCCAGTGCCACCAGATCGCGGGCTTCGCTGACCTGCAGCGTGAAGGGTTTGTCCACCACCACATGCTTGCCCGCAGCCAGTGCCTGCGCAGCCAGCGGCGCGTGGGTGTCATTGGGCGTGGCGATCACCACCAGATCGATGTCGGGGCGAGCGATCAGCTCGGCAGCGGATGCGCACACGCTGACATGGGGCCAGTCGGCGAGCACATCGCCCGGGCGGCTGCTTGCAATGGCAGCCAGCCGCAGCCCCGGGACGGCAGCGATCAAGGGGGCATGAAACGTGGCACTGGCATAGCCATAGCCCAACAAGCCGACGTTCAGGGGGGTGTTCAAGGGAGGACTTTCAAGTGTGAACATATAAGAAGGCTTGGCACGGACTGGCTAACCTGAACGAGCGTGACACCATCCGGGTAGCCGCGGTGCAGCCGATCCGCCATGCCGATGTCGTGGTGGTGTTCAACGACGAAAAAACTTACCTCAGCGCTGCGTCTATTCGTTTTGCTCAGGCGGCTTCTCGGCTGTAGATTTTTTGCAGCAAGGTGATGAGCTGTTCCAGTTCTGTGCTGCTCAGTTTTGATGCAGAGTCTCTTTCCAGCTGCGTGATCATTTGTTCCAGCTCGTCCAGTTGTTGTTGTCCCGTGTTCGAGAGCTTGAGGTACACCGCGCGTTTGTCTGATTCGGGACGCAGTCGCTGGATCAGGTGCTTTCTGGCGAGCTTTTGCAAGATCTTGGTCAGATTAGGCGGGAGCAAGGCCAACTCGGTGCACAGCTGACCGTGCGAGATGTTGGGATTGCGTCCGATCAGGCTGAGCACGGAAAACTCCACCGGATTCAAACCGTAGGCCTGGGTGCGGGTTGCGAAGACGTCAAAAATCTTCAATGTGACACGTCGCGTGTTGTAGCCCAGCAGGCTGCGCAAGAAGCTGCTGTCAACGCTGGCGCAAGGTGGCTCGGTGGTTAACTTGGGAAGCATGGGGCGCTATTGTGCACCCCTCTCATGAAAAACCCCGACCGAAGTCGGGGTGAAGGAGGGCTGTTCCGCTCTTATTTACAGCTGTAGTTGCTGGCGCTGTCCATGTCGCCCGAACCGTTGTAGCGTGCCACTTGCGGGTAGGGGCACAGTGGGCGGGTGCGGCTGGCCGACCAGGTCGAGGGCACCTCGGTGTTGATCAAGGCCGCGATGGTGCTGGTGCCTGTCCCGCGGGCCTTGGCTTGCACGGCAGCAGGTGCTGTGCCGTTTTCGACCCAGTTGACCAAGGGTTCGATCATGTCGAACTGGTCTGCAGCCGGACCGCCTGAGCAGTGGCCCATGCCAGGCACGGGGTACAGCTTGGTCCAGTTGGCGGTGTCGTTGAAGTCGGTTTTGACCTTGTCCATCCAGCTGACCGTGTCGTTGAACGAGAACACCGCGTCGGCCGTGCCGTGGTAAATCATCAACTTGCCGCCACGACCACGCAAAGTGCTCAGATTGCTGGTGTCCTTGGGCGTCATGAAGGACATGGCCGATTCAGTGTAGAGCCCGCTGGTGGCGAAAATCTTGGGTGCGTCGGTGTCAAAGTTGAAACCCATCGCAAACGGCAGACCCAGGAAGTTGGCGGTGTCGGTGGTCTTGGGCGGGGTCATGAAGATGAACGCCGTCGCCCCTGGGTCGCGGCCCACGCCCGTCGAGTTGCTGAACTTCCATGATGCCCAGCCTGAGGACGAAATACCAGCGTCGAAGGGGAAGCTGGCGTACAAGGCGGCACCTGCGGTGTTTTTGGCACCACTGTGCACATCGGACAAGACGGTCTTTTGTGCTGTGGTCAGGCAAGTGCCATCGCGAGCGCCAGTGCAGGTTGGAATGTCGGTATTGACACTGAAGGTTTGCTGGCAGGCGGCCACATCACCCACCCAGTTGTCGGTGGCACCGTCCAGCGCATCGCACTTGGCGACGATTTTTGCGCCGATCATGCTGCGCTCTGTGGGCGTGAATGCGGTCGATACATTGGGCAAAGGTTGTGGCAGTGTGACCACGGTGCCCGCAGCGGTTTTGTCAGTGGCCAATGTGGCTGTGGCCACTTTGGCATATTGCTGCACGCCCCAAAGCTGAGCCACAGCGGCTTTGGGCAGGTTGTAGCCAGGAGCGCCCGCCAAAATGCCGTCGTACAGGTCGCCATAGCGTGTCGCGGCCACCAGCGCGTGGCGTCCGCCATTGGAGCAGCCACCCAGATAGGAGCGGTCAGGCGCTTTGCCATAGACCTTCTTGATCAGATCCTTGGCCATGGGCGTCAGCTGGCCCACTGCGTTGTAGCCATAGTCAATGCGGGCCTGGGGGTCAAGGCCAAAGAAAGGGGTGGTCTGTACCTGATGTCCTGCGTCCGAGCTCAGTACGGCGAAACCCTTGGACAGAGCGGAGGTCACTGGACCACCGCCCAGGGCGCCAACAGCATTGCCGATGGCACCGTCTGTACCGCCGTTGGCCTGGTAGTAAAAACGACCGTTCCAGGTTTTGGGCAGGCGCATTTCAAAACCGATGTAGTAAGTGGCGCCGTCCACGCTGCTCACGCGCTCGTTCATCTTGCCCTTGATTTGACAGTGTTCGGGCATCTTGATGTTGTTGACCACTGTGTCTGCAGCCACGGTGGCAGCAGAGGTGATCACAGTGCCGGTCAGGCCGGTGATGGACGAGGCCAGGCTGGCGCAGTCACCCGAGAAAGTGCCGGGTTGTGCGGCAGACAGCTGTGGCAAGCCAGCGCTGCCACCGCAGCCGCTGAGGATCAGTGTCAACGAGCCTGCGGCGACACTGGACAAAAGATACCGGTTCATTGGGTGGTCTCCTACTTTGTTTCTGGTGGAAACTATTTTGTTTCCAATGGAAAATAGCGAGAATTAGGGCTTACCCGGGGTGCTGGGCTGAATCCACTAACATAGGCGGCATGCTCAAGTACCTCACCATTCCCGTCACGCCCTTTCAACAGAACTGCTCTTTGATCTGGGATGACCAGACCTTGCAGGCGGCCGTGGTCGATCCGGGGGGCGATTTGGATGTGCTGCTGGACGCGGTGGCCAAGCTGGGTGTGAAGTTGGAACAGATCTGGATCACCCATGCGCATGTGGACCATGCCGCAGGGACTGCCGAGTTGGCGGAGCGTTTGGCTTTGCCGGTCATCGGTCCGCACCCTGGTGACCAGTTCTGGATTGACCGGTTGGCCGCATCGGCCACCAATTACGGCTTTACGCCTGCCAAGGCCTTCACGCCGACCCGCTGGCTGCACGACAACGATACCGTGACGCTGGGCAACCACACCTTGCAGGTGCGTCATTGCCCGGGGCACACGCCTGGGCATGTGGTGTTCTATTCGCCTGACATCAAACGTGCTTTTGTGGGTGATGTGTTGTTCGCTGGCAGCATTGGTCGCACCGACTTCCCCATGGGCAACCATCAGGATCTGATCAACGCCATCGTGCAGCGTCTGTGGCCCATGGGTGACGACACGGTGTTCATACCCGGCCACGGCCCCGAAAGCACTTTTGGCCGTGAGCGCAAGAGCAACCCTTATGTGGGCGGGACCTGATCAGCGGGTTTGACGGGCCTGCTCGTAGAGGTGTTGCACCTTGGGCAGGTTGGCTTCCATCTCTTCGATGCGGTTGGCTCCGCTGGGGTGGGTCGATAAAAAGGACGGGCCGTTGTTGTGGCTGGCCGCTTGCATCTTCTTCCACAGGCTCACGCTGGCTTCGGGTTTGTAGCCGCCACGCGCAGCAATCTCGAGCCCGACCAGGTCGGCTTCGGTTTCGTCATCGCGGCTGAATTTGAGCGACAGCAGCTGCGTGCCCACGTTGGCGGCGGCATCGCCCAGTGCCCCCAGACCCAGCAGTGACGAGGCGATCGACAAGCCCAGCCCTGTGGCTTTGCTTTTGGCCAGGCGTTCGCGACCATGTTCACGCAGTGCGTGGGCCATTTCGTGGCCCATGATCATGGCCGCTTCATCGTCGGTGAGTTTCAGATCGTCCAGGATGGCGCTGTAAAAAGCGATCTTGCCGCCGGGCATGCACCAGGCGTTGATTTGTTTGCTGCCGATCAGGTTGACTTGCCATTTCCAGTCGCGGGCGCGTGGGTTCCACTGCGCGGTGTGCGGGATCAGCCGTCTGGCAATCGCGTGCAGGCGCAGCAACTGGGGATGGTCGTTGGGGGCCAGTGCGCCTTTGCTGCGGGCTTCGGCCAGGGTCTGGGCGTATTGCTGGCGGGCCGAATTCTCAAGCGATTCAGCCGGAATCAGGTTGCGGATGCCGGACGATGAACCCACATCGACTTGCGCCAGTGCCGACCCGGCAGCGCCTGCGCCTGCCGCCAGCAAGAAGCCTCGACGCGCATGCCAGCGTGGGCTGGTGGGCTCGGTGGCCTCAGCAGGATGGGACAAAGAGCTTTTGAGATCGCAGAAGTAGCACATGGTTTGCAAATCATAGCCACAAAGCCATGTTCGGGCTGGGGCTGATAATTCGCGCATGACTGATCAGACTACTGCTGCTGGCACCGCTGCGCCAGCGCTTGCCCGCACCTGGCGCGAGGCGCTGCGACTGTATGTGCAACCGGCCAGCCTGCGCATGTTGGCGTTGGGCTTTGCGGCGGGTTTGCCCCTGCTGCTGGTGCTGGGCACCTTGAGTTTTCGATTGCGCGAAGCGGGCATTGACCGCAGCACCATCGGTTATCTGAGTTGGGTGGGCCTGGCGTATGGCGTCAAGTGGATGTGGGCCCCGCTGGTGGACCGCATGCCGATTCCCGGGCTCACGCGCTGGCTGGGGCGACGTCGCAGCTGGCTGCTGTTTTCTCAGCTGGTGATCATGGGCGGTCTGGTGGGTATGGCCATCAACGACCCGTCGCAGGTGCTGGGGCCCCTGGTCGGGTGTGCGCTGGCGGTGGCGGTCGCCTCGGCCACGCAAGACATTGCGCTGGACGCCTACCGCATTGAATCGGCCGAGGTGAATGCCCAGGCCGCGCTGGCGGCCAGTTACCAGACTGGTTATCGCTTGGCCATGATCTGGGCCGGTGCCGGGGTGTTGTGGATCGCAGCGCGTGCGCAGGGTGCCGAAGTCACCGGGTATGCCCAGGCCGCCTGGCAAACCGCTTATTTGGTCATGGCTGCCAGCATGCTGCCTGGCATGCTGATGGTGCTTGGCTCGCCCGAGCCGGTGCCTGCCCCCCTGACGCCAGCACGCAACCTGGGTGAGTGGTTGCAGGGGGCGCTGATCGATCCGTTTGCTGATTTTTGGCGTCGCTACCGCTGGCAGGCGGTGCTGGTGCTGGCGCTGATCTCGGTGTACCGCATCAGCGACGTGGTGATGGGCATCATGGCCAACCCGTTTTATGTGGACATGGGTTTCACCAAGGACGAAGTGGCCGCCGTGACCAAGGTCTATGGCGTGGTCATGACCTTGGTGGGCGCCTTTGTGGGCGGCGTGCTGTCCGGGCGCTTTGGCGTGATGCGTGTCCTGATGCTGGGGGCCATCCTGAGCGCGGCCAGCAATTTGCTGTTTGCCTGGCTCAGCGGGGTGGGTCATGACGTGACGGCGCTGATGTGGGTGGTGTCGGCCGACAACCTGGCCAGCGGCATCGCCTCGGCGGCGTTCATCGCCTATTTGTCGTCACTCACCAACATCAGCTATTCGGCCACACAGTACGCGCTGCTGAGTTCGATGATGCTGTTGTTGCCCAAGTTCATCGCCGGTTTCTCAGGGGACTTTGTCAACGCGCATGGTTATGCCGCATTTTTCATGACCACGGCCTGGTTGGGCTTGCCGGTGTTGCTGCTGGTGGCGTTGGCCAGCCGGGTGCACGCGAGGGCGTGACACCTTGGGTTTACCGAACTTTACGCCGCCGATACGCGCCACCCTGCATGCCACAAGGATGATGCTCAGATGCAACAACTGTTAATGATTGAAGACGACGTCCGATTGGCGGGCATGGTGTCGGACTATTTGAGTGCCTCGGGCTTTGCCGTGACGCACGCACCTGATGCGCATACCGGGTTAGAGCGGCTGCAGAGCCATGGTATTGACCTGGTCATCCTTGACCTGATGCTGCCGGACCTGGATGGCTTGCAGGTGTGCCAGCGCATCCGTGCCTTGCCCGGCGCCTTGGGCCAGGTGGCGGTGCTCATGTTGACGGCCAAGGGTGATCCGATGGACCGCATCATCGGACTGGAGATGGGGGCGGACGATTACTTGCCCAAGCCGTTTGAGCCGCGTGAATTGCTGGCCCGCATCAAAGCCATCTTGCGGCGCCGCAGCAGTGGTGGTGAGTCGGTCGCGGGCGGTCAGATGATGCAGTTTGGTTCGCTCGAAATCGACCGCGATGCCCGGCGGGTGAGTGTCAGGGGCCAAGCCTGTGACCTCACGTCTTACCAGTTTGACCTGTTGGTGGCGCTCGCCGAGCGGGCAGGGCGGGTGCTGACCCGTGACCAGATCATGGAAGCTGTGCGCGGGCGCGAACTCGAAGCCTTTGACCGTTCGATCGACGTGCACATGGGTCGCATCCGCGCCGCCATCGAAGCCGATCCCAAAAACCCGCAGCGCATTCTGACTGTGCGCGGCGTGGGTTATGTGTTTGCCCGTCAGCAGGACTGAGCCATGACCGAGCCTGAGCGCCGCTTCAAGATGTGGTTGCCCCAATTGCTGGCCCAGCGCCTGTATTTGCGCATCTGGCTCACGGTGGTGGCAGGGGTGGCCGTGCTCATGCTGGTGGTGGGCTGGGCCTGGCGGGTGTCGGTCGAGCACAACGACCACCCCTCCCGGCACCGCGAATGGGTGGTCATGGATGCGCAGGGTGGAGTCCTGGCGTCAACCACCATGCGTCCGCGTCCAGGTGAGCCTTTGTTGTTTGAGGTGAAGATGCCCGATGGCACCCTCATGCCCTTGCAGGTGCAACGCAATGGCGAGTGGCCCAGTTCGCCGCCTGGTGCGCGGATGCGCCCGCCCCACATAAGCAATCCACCACCTTGGTGGACCCAGCCGCCTTACGGTTTTGTCTGGATGCTGGCGCTGATCGGTGTGGCTGTGGCACTGGGTCTGTATCCGGTGGTGCGCCGCCTGACGCAGCGGCTGGAAGGCTTGCAGCGCGGCGTGCAGCGTTGGGGTGAGGGTGACTTGGCGGTGCGCGTGCCAGTGCAGGGTGACGACGAAGTGGCTGACCTGTCGGTGCGCTTCAACCAGGCGGCTGAACGCATTGAGGGGCTGATGGCCTCGCAAAAATCCTTGTTGGCCAATGCCTCGCACGAGCTGCGATCACCATTGGCCCGCATCCGCATGGGGCTGGAGCTGATGGATGTCCCGGCGGCGGATTCGGCCATGCGCGAACGCACCCGCGGTGAAATTCTGCGCAACATGACCGAACTGGACCAGTTGATCGATGAAATTTTGTTGGCCAGCCGTCTGGATGCGCGTGAGGCCGACATGGGCACCATCGAAGCGGTTGATCTGGTGGGCTTGTGTGCCGAAGAGTGTGCGCGGGTGGGGGCCTTGCTGGATGTGCCCGAGGGCCTGCAAATCCTGGAGGTGCCGGGGGTGGCCAAACTGCTCAGGCGCATGGTGCGCAACCTGCTTGAAAACGCACGCCGCTATGGGGCTAGCCAGGACCAAGGCGAAGACATCATCTTGTCGCTGCGGCAGGATGGCGGGCAGGTGGTGTTGCGCGTGTGTGACCGTGGCCCGGGGGTGCCGGCCGAATACCGTGACCGGATTTTTGAACCGTTTTTCCGCTTGCCCGGGGCCAGCGAACGCGTGGGCGGGGTCGGCTTGGGGCTGGCGCTGGTCAAATCGATTGCCGAGCGGCATGGGGGGCAGGTGCGGTGTGAAGGGCGCTTTGACGGCCAGGGGGCGTGTTTCACGGTGAACATGGCGACTTAGCCGGTGACTTCATGCTGATGCGGCAGCATGTTTTGTCAAAGGTGATGATTTGCCTCCTCTGCGGCACTGATAATGGGCATTCTTAAACCATCAGCCTGCTGCATTGATGCCCTATGAGTGAATCCCCTTGCGCATTTGTGACTTATGTCATCAACATGGATGGTGCGACCGACAGGATGGCCCATATGGCATCTGAACTGGCGCGTGTCGGGATTCCGTTTGTTCGTCAATCAGGCGTTGTGGGCATTCAGTTGCCATACCCGAATGAAAACTTTTCGGATTGGTCTTACAAGTACCTGCATGGGCGAGGCTGGGCACCCAGAGAGCTGGGTTGTTATCTGAGTCACATTGAATGCCTGCGGAGTTTCCTGCTTACCGACTCAAAATACGCACTCATTCTGGAAGATGATGTTCAGATTGATGGTGACTTGAAACACGTGATCGATCAGGCGATGCTTTTTCCGGCAAGCTGGAACATGCTGAGATTGAGCACGGTCAACAGTGGCAAGTGGTGGCCGGTCAAGTCTTTGGGTCAATACGATTTGGCGGTTTGCCTAACCCGTGAAAAAGGCGCAGGCGCTTATGTGGTGGATCGCAAAGCCGCAGCGCGCATGGTGAAGTGGCTCATGCCCATGCGGCTGGCTTGGGACATTGCTTTTGACCTGGAGTGGTTCATGGGGTTCAAGACTTTGGGGGTTCATCCCAAGCCGGTTCGCCAAAATGCCGGATTCGACACACAAATCCAGCAAGATTTGAACGGCATCAAAATCAAAGGCAAGTGGAAATATCTGACCGTCGTGCCATTCCGACTTTTTCTTGAAGTTTCTCGCTTGATTTACAGGTCATTCAGGCTGATGAAACTGCGTATTTTTCAGCCGGGTTAATCCGCCTTCCCCTCAAGCGGATTCTCCATCGCTTTCTCAGGCGTACTGACCATCCACAGACTCAGGCTGATGAACAATGACAACGCAGCGGTGTAGTAGTTGTGAGAAAAGTTGACATTCGAGAAACTGCTGGTGAAGTGCACAAAAGCAACCCCACCAAGGGACAACGCGGCCATGGCGTGTCGGGCTCGTCGCAACTGGATGATCATCCCTGCCCAGGCCAACAGATAAACCAATTGACTGGCCAGCCCCCACAGCCCGTGATCGATCATCTGATTCAAGTACTCGTTGTGAACATGGCCTAATTGCTTGATCTCCGTGGATTTTGCGTCTTCTGCCCATTGGGCCAGGGCTTTTTTCCGACCATCATGGCCCAGTCCGATCCAGGGCGATGCCTGGATCGATTCGATGCTGCGGGTCCACATGTAAAGCCGTGCGCCAACCGAGCTGTTCGCACCGGCCTCAATTGATTGGTCAGACAAACGAATTTGTTCGATGGCTTCCTGAATGGACTGACTGGACCGTTGAAAAATCGGGCTGTAGCTCATGGCCCATATGCCAGCAACCAGGGCCGTTGTGAAAAGAATTCTGGCCCCCAGGACATGCATCGAAGATTTTTTCGTCAGCGCAGCTGGATGATGGCGGCGTTTCCATGCATGGACAACAGCTGCGCCCATCCACCACAGCACAATGCCGTAAGCGCCCCGGCTCTGGCTGGCTAAAACAGCCATGACGGCCAGGGAGCCGCCTGCCAGCCAGAGCTTTCTTTGCCATGCAGGAAAGTCCGATTGGAGCGCCATCGCCAGCAAGCATGCGCTGATCATGGCCAGGGCCCCCGCCCATGGAATGGGGTGTGTGGTGACGGCCGAACGTCCGTAAAGCACAACCCAGATGAGCCCCAGTGCGCTGCTCAGCGTCAGGGCATCCGCAATCCGGGCAAAACTTGTGCGGTCAAGGCGGCGCCACTGGAGCAGCCCCCAGATGCCTGCTGCCCCCAGCAAAAGGCGAATTTCCCCATGCCGCTCAACCCAAGGGTCTGACCAGTAAAGCAGAGGAACCGTTTTAAAAACCAATCCCAATGCTGCCGCCATCACCCAGATGCGAATCCATGGCGTTGTGGAGTGTGGCGCACTCAGCCTGACATGCCGGATCAGTGCCCACAGCCCTGTCAGGGTGATCACCACCCATGCCAAGCCCATGGCTTTGGTATTCAAGGATGAAAAGGCGAGGGCTCCAAGCAGTGCAATCAGGCCGATATTGATTTTTTCAATGTGCATAAACGCATGGCGTGCATCGGGCTTTGGACGCAAAGGCTGGTGCCAGGTTGCAATCAGCGTTTGGCAAAACCACTCAGACTTTGTGTGTCATAGCGCAGCATGGCATAGCGGAAAAACGATTCCAGAGCCACAAAGAAACAATACAAGAATCCTTCAGCGCCACACATGAAGCCACGCCCAAGCACATAGAGTCTGAAAAAATTGGCACATGCCGACGCCATTCCCCGCAGCACACCGCCAGTTTTGCCAGCCTTGGCGCGCTTGGCTGCTCCCAATTGCGAATATTGCGCCAGTTTTTGCAAACTGCCGTAGATGGTTTCTCTGGAGTAATGTGTTAAACGGGCACGCAGGTGTTTCACGGGCAATGCAGACGTCGTGATCGCTTTTTCATGCACGACGCCTTCAAAATGGCGGATGCTGGCGGTTTTGAACAGGCGCTGAACACCCCCCGTGCTGCGCATGCGGGTGAGTGGTTTCCCAAAAGCAACCTGATTCCATTGCACCTCCCAAACGGCATCTTCTTCGGAGCGCACGATGCGTTCAATCTCTTGCTGCAGTTCGGGTGTTATTTCCTCATCGGCATCCAGAAAGAACACATATTCACCCCGACAGTGCGACAAAAGGCGGTTTCGTTGTTCTGCAAAACCTTGCCATTGCGGGTAGTTGTGCGTTTCTGCACCCAACGACTGTGCGATGGCCACAGTCGCATCCTGACTGCCACTGTCGATCACCAGGACCTGGTCGGCAAATGCGGCACTGCGGATGCAAGAGGCAATCCGTTTTTCTTCGTTCAATGTCAAGATGCCGATGCACAGCCGCACAGAAGAGCCCGTGTTCAGGATGCTCATGTCTTGCGTGCGCTCAGTGTCCGCCGCTGAAGTGCTCGCCCGCCTTGAGCTTGTACACCGTACCGCAATAAGGGCACTTGGTTTCACCGGTCTTGGCTACATCCAGGTAGACCTTGGGGTGGCTGTTCCAGATTTTCATGTCGGCTTTGGGGCTGGGGCAAAAAACGCCACCCTGGGGGTTCAGGTCGGCGGCCAGCAGTTCAACGGTATTGCTCATCTTGTGTTTCCTTAAACCAGCGTCAGCCAGTGCGCGTATTTCGGGTTGCGGCCATTGACGATGTCAAAAAACGCGGATTGGATTTTTTCAGTCACCGGGCCACGGCTGCCAGCGCCCAGCTGGATGCGGTCGAGTTCTCGGATGGGGGTCACTTCGGCGGCGGTGCCAGTGAAGAAAGCCTCGTCAGCGATGTAGATCTCGTCGCGGGTGATGCGCTTTTGCACGATCTCCAGGCCCAGGTCTTTGGCGATGTGGAAGACGGTGTTGCGGGTGATGCCGTTCAGGGCGCCAGCGGACAGGTCGGGCGTGTAGATCACGCCGTCTTTCACCACAAAGATGTTTTCGCCCGCGCCTTCGGACACAAAACCGGAGGTGTCCAGCAACAGGGCTTCGTCGTAACCCTCGTCGGTCACTTCCATGTTGGCCAGGATCGAGTTGGTGTAGTTGCTCACTGCTTTGGCCTGCGTCATGGTGATGTTGACGTGGTGGCGGGTGTAGCTGCTGGTCTTGACGCGGATGCCGCGCTTCATGCCTTCTTCGCCCAGGTAGGCGCCCCAGGTCCAGGCGGCGACCATCAGGTGGATGGTGTTGCCCTTGGGGCTGACGCCCAGTTTTTTGTCACCGATCCAGGTGAGAGGCCGGATGTAACCGGACTCCAGCTTGTTTTCACGCACCACGGCGCGCTGGGCTTCGTTGACCTGCTCCTTGGTGAAGGGGATCGCCATGCGCAGGATCTTGGCGCTGTTGAACAGGCGGTCGGTGTGCTCTTGCAGGCGGAAGATGGCGGTGCCTTGTTCGGTTTTGTAGGCGCGCACGCCTTCAAAAGCGCCGCAGCCGTAGTGCAGGGTGTGGCTCAGGACGTGGATCTTGGCATCGCGCCAGTCAACCATCTGGCCGTCCATCCAGATTTTGCCGTCGCGGTCAGACATGGAGGGGATGACAACGCTCATCGTGAATCCTTGTAAGTAAAGAGGTTTGCAAGCTGCAATAAAAGCATTTTACGGCTTGCCTCAGCGGTTTTCGGGGGCCGTGGTGACAGCAACAGCCGGTTCAGGTCTGGGGGGCTGTGCTTCTTGATGGGCTGGCCGCTGCAAGTGCCATTCGGTCAGTTTGCCCCCCACAAACGTGCAGGTGACGGTCGATTCGCTGGCATCTGTCCAGGTGAAGATTTCAGGCTGTTCGTCTTTGGGGCTTTGCAGCTGACCCAGCGCGCGCGTCATGGCGATCACGTGCATCAGCGTCGCACCTTTTTTCAGCTTGGCGTTGAGCATGACGGCGCTGGCCACATGGCCGATGGGGCGGTCCGCCGCTTTTTTGAGGATGGTGACCATGCGCGTGAAATGCAGCAGCACCCACATGACCACGCCGCCAGCTGCCAGCGCAATGCCCGCCCAGCCAAACTGCCGCCAGGCACCTGCTGTGAAAACAATGATGGCCACAGGGGCCAGGATTTTTGTGAAATTCATGGGGGCCGATTGTGCCTTGCTGCAAAGGCGGTTTAGTCCAGCCCTCGCACCACCTGCATGGCTTCTTCAATCCGCTCGACCGGGTAAATGGTCAGGCCCTCAAAGGCCTTGTCGCCTTTTTTGGGCATGTTGGCCTTGGGCACCACGGCCACCTTGAAGCCCAGCTTGGCCGCTTCCTTCAAACGTTCCTGCCCACGCGGCGCGGGGCGCACTTCACCCGCCAGACCCACCTCGCCAAAGGCGATGAAGCCTTTGGGCAGCGGCTTGCCGCGCAGGCTGCTGGTGATGGACAGCATCACGGCCAGGTCGGCGGCGGGTTCGCGGATGTGCACGCCGCCCACCGCGTTCACAAACACGTCCTGGTCCATGCAGGCCACGCCTGCGTGGCGGTGCAGAACCGCCAGCAGCATGGCCAGCCGGTCGCGCTCCAAGCCCACCGACAGGCGTCGGGGGCTGGGCCCGCCCGAGTCCACCAGGGCCTGAATCTCGACCAGCAGGGGCCGGGTGCCTTCGAGCGTGACCATCACGCAGCTGCCCGGCACCGGTTCGCTGTGCTGGCTCAAGAAGATGGCGCTGGGGTTGCTCACGCCTTTCAGGCCTTTTTCGGTCATGGCGAAAACGCCGATTTCGTTGACGGCGCCAAAGCGGTTCTTGATGGCGCGGATCAGGCGGAAGTTGGAATGCGTGTCTCCTTCAAAATAGAGCACCGTGTCCACCATGTGCTCCAGCACGCGGGGGCCTGCCAAAGCGCCTTCTTTGGTGACGTGGCCGACCAGCACGATGGTCGTCCCCGTGGCTTTGGCGGTGCGCGTCAGGTGCGCCGCGCATTCGCGCACCTGCGCCACCGAACCGGGGGCGGAGGTCAACTGGTCTGAGTACACCGTCTGGATTGAGTCGATGATGGCGATGCCCGGCTGGCGCGACTGCAGGGCATGCAGTATTTTTTCGAGCTGGATCTCGGGTAGTACTGGCACCTGCGAGTCCGGCAGGCCCAGACGGCGTGAGCGCATGGCCACTTGCGCGCCACTTTCTTCGCCCGTCACATACAGCGTGTTCATGCCCCCGCGCTGCAGCGCGTCCACCGCTTGCAGCAACAAGGTCGATTTGCCAATGCCCGGGTCGCCGCCGATCAGCACCACGCCACCTTCGACCATGCCGCCGCCCAGTACGCGGTCCAGCTCGTCAATGCCGGTGGGGTGGCGCTCAAAGTCTGTGGCTTCGATTTGCGACAGGGGCAGTACCTCGCTGGCGGGGGCCAGGCCTTGGTACTGGGCCGAACCCAGGCGGTTTTTGCCGCTGCTGGCAGTCTCGGCCGCGCTTTCGATCAGGGTGTTCCAGGCGTTGCAACTGGGGCATTTGCCCATCCAGCGGGCGCTGGTGCCGCCGCATTCGGTACAGGTGAATATCGTTTTGTCTTTGGCCATGGACAAGGATTGTGCAGGTTGTCGCAGGCGCGCACATGAGCGTTTTTTTAAAACAAATGGAAATATATAAATTGACAAATATTCATTATGAGAATATAGTTTATTGGGTTGTTGCTTTTTGCAAAGTCAAAACAACCCCCAGCAGGCACATGCCAGCTTGCTTTGACGAATCGGTTGGCACCGAATCCTTGGGTTTTGCGGCGTTGCAGACCAAGGCTCTTTTTCACAGCGCCACGCGGCGGGTCCAACCCCGTTGCCGTTTGAGTTCACTTGATTTCATCTTTTTCTAAAAATCTGGGCCTGACCGTCGTTTTGCCCGCGACCCCTTTCACCCTTTCTGGCCCTGTTGCGTTGCAAACCACTGCGACCAGACAGCACCCGAAGCCTTCAAGCACAAGCCGGTCCGAATGCCCTTTCACCGCCCAAGAAGCCCGACGCGTGATCGCATTGACCCGCGACTGGCTCAATGGGGGTGGTGCGCTTTCTCTTCAACTGTGCTGAGTCCGCAAGGCGCAGCATGAATCTCTGCGGTTTCTTCATTGGAAACCGCATTTCCCCCAGCGCTGCAGTGTTTGAACTCAAATCTGCGCGCCCTCTCTTTGAAAGGCTCAACCATGAGCAGCAAAATTTACGTGGGCAACTTGCCCTACACCATCGACGATGCCAGCTTGCATCAGAACTTTTCTGAATTTGGTGGCGTGCTGTCAGCTAAAGTCATGATGGACCGCGACACAGGCCGTTCCAAAGGTTTTGCCTTTGTGGAAATGTCTAGCGCTGAAGAAGCGCAAGCCGCCATCACTGGCCTGAACGGCATGTCCGTCAGCGGTCGTTCGATTGTGGTGAACATTTCCAAGCCCAAAGAGCCGGGTACGGGCTACGGTGGCGGTTACCGCGACAACCGCAGAAGTTACTGATCTTTGGATCACCCCATGAAAAAACCCGCCTCGGCGGGTTTTTTCATGGGGTCGGCGGCTGCATGCCCTCAGTCCTGCAGCCAGGCTTGCATCCAAGTGCGGGTGATATCGGCCGCCGATTCGCAAAGCATTTGTGAGGTGTTCTGTCCAGCCCACAAGGGGGTGAAGTCGGTCAGGCCCTGCGCTTCGGCGGCGGTGCGCAAAGGTGTCAGGGCCGCAGTGGCCAGTGGAAAAGCTGGGGCCGCGGGGTGCAGGGGGCCCAATTCGCGCATCAGGCGGTTGACGATGCCGCGTGCTGGACGGCCCGTGAACAGGTTGGTCAGTGCCGTGTGCTGCGCTGCGCTCGACTGCAATGCGGCGCGGTGCAGGGCGCTGGTGGTGGCTTCGTGGCTGCACAGGTAGGCGGTGCCGATTTGCACGGCCGCCGCGCCCAGCGCCTTGGCGGCGGCCACACCGGTCGGGCTGGCGATGCCGCCCGCTGCAATCACCGGCACTTGCACGGCTTGCACAATTTGCGGCAGCAGAGCGAAGGTGCCGACCTGGGTGCTCAACTCATCGCTCAGGAACATGCCCCGGTGGCCTCCTGCTTCCAGGCCCTGCGCAATGATGGCGTCCGCGCCGTGGGCCTGTAGCCACAGCGCTTCGGCCACCGTGGTAGCCGACGACAGCACCAGACTGCCCCAGCTTTTCACGCGGGCCAGCAGTTCCGGCGCAGGCAGGCCAAAGTGAAAGCTCACCACGGCAGGGCGAAAGGCCTCCAGCACATCGGCCGCTTCGTTGTTGAAGGGCACGCGCGCCGCACCAGGCGGTGCGCTGTTGGGTGTGAGGCCCAGCGCTTCGCAATACGGCATCAGCGTCTGCCGCCATGCAGCCAAGGCTTGCGCGTCGGGTGTGGGCGGTGTGTGGCAGAAGAAGTTGACGTTGTAAGGGCGGCTTGTGGCTTGCTGCAGGGCCTGCAGTTCCTTGTCCAGGTCAGCCGGGCTGAGCATGGCTGCGGGCAGGGAGCCCAGACCACCGGCCTCGCACACGGCGGCTGCGAGCCGGTGGTTCTGCACCCCGGCCATGGGGGCTTGCACGATGGGGGGCAGTGTTTTGGCAATCATGGTTCAGGGGGGAGAGGGTCGGTTTTTGATCAGATTGACCAGGTCGGCCAGCATTTTTTCCTTGGCCGAGGGGTCGGATCCTGTCCATGAAAAAGTCAGGTTGTCGGTGCCGTAAGTCAGCATTTTTCGGTCGATGGGCCCCTGAAAAATGCCATGGGCCGCGTTGTCGTAAAACCAGACGTCGATGTCTGCGCCTTTGGCTTTGAGCCGCTGCATCCAGTCGATGGGTTTTTCGGTCATGTTTGTCGGGTTTTGTCGCCAGTTGCATTGTTGTGCATTGCCCACCGGGATCTCGGGGCCGGGCAGACCGTTGACGCGGCAACTTTCTTGTCGTTGCCACATCCAGTCTTGCGGGTGTTTGCCGCCGTAGTTGTCCAGCTTGCCAAACACCAATCGGATCGGCACGGCCACGTTGTCAGGCAAGCCGATGCCCATGCCGGGTAAACCTTCGGGAATGACGGCTTTGACGTGGTCGGGGCTGACCACACTGGCCAGATTGGCCACCACCGCAGCGCCGTTGGAGACGCCCTGCAAAAAGATCGAACGGGTGTCGATTTTGTCGGACTGAGTCAGCGCCCATTCGTAGGCCCCTTTGGCCGCTTTGTAGATCATGCGCTGACGTGATTCATTGGTCGCTTGTGAGCCCCAGAAGGGATAGCCCTGGTAAAAACCGTTGAGGTGGTAGGCGTCAAACACCAGGGTGGCGATGTCGTGCTTTCGCAGCGCTGCGGCCAGGTTGTTTTCCAGCATGCCCAAGCCGCCGCCGCCATGCGCAATGATGACCAAAGGCGGTTTGCTCGGCAGGGGGCTGCCGTTCCAGCGCGTGGGAACGGACAGCCTGGATGATTTGTGGCACGGGTCGAACTCGGCCAGAGGCCCCTTCACGGTGTGAAAACGTGGCCGAATTGGCACCAGTTCGGCCACGTTGTCTGGGGCGGGTTTGCAGTCAGGCGCAGACTGGGCTGCACAAGCCAGGCCCACGAGACCCAGGCATGCGGCCAGCAGCCAATGCTTCAAATGACGGACAAGGACCATGAAACCTCCGGGTGCTCGGGCATCTTATGGGAAAAGCCTGCCTGGCCCGGGTGCGTCACGGTGCTCCTCGGTAGAAACCCGCATGGCTGGGGGTTGAAAATAATTTAACATGTTAAATAAATGAGCCAGCCAACCCCCTTTATCCACCGCAACCTGCCGCGCTTGCTGCTGCAAGCGCGTGAAGCCGTGATGGCCCACACGCGTCCGAGCCTGCGCGAGCATGCCTTGTCTGACCAGCAGTGGCGTGTGCTGCGCGTGTTGGGCGAGCACGCCCATGAAAGCGCGGGCATCGAAACCGGTCGCGTGGCCCGCGAGGCCTATTTGCTGGGTCCCAGCTTGACCGGTGTGCTCTCGCGCATGGAGCGCGATGGCCTGATCGCCCGCGAACGCTGTCCGCAAGACGCCCGCCGCACGGTGGTGCGCGCCACGGCCCAAGGGCTGGCCAAAGTGCAGGCCTTGTCCGAGACCATCGAAGCGCATTACCAGTGGATGGAGCAGCAGCTGGGAAAGGCCAAGTTGGGGCAGCTGTATGCCCTGCTCGATGAACTGATCGCACTCGAAACCCCTGACATTGAAACGCCAGAAGAGATGGCCGAGGAAGAAGAACGATGACCCCCTGGACCCCTTCGGGCACGGTGTACGGCACCCTGCTCAATTTCCGTCGCGAATGGGACCTGTGGTCCGCGCGCATGACGCAAGACCCCCACAAGGCGCCGCCCAAGGCGCCCGTGCTTTACATCAAGACCGCCAACACTTTCTGCACCGCAGGCCAGGACCTGTTGCTGCAGGACGGCGTGAGCGAGGTCGACATCGGCGCCACGCTGGGCCTGGTGATCGGCTCGCAGGCCCAGGTGACGGGTGCGGTGTTGCTCAACGACTGGAGCGTGCCGCACACCAGCTACTACCGCCCGCCGGTCAAGTTCCGCTGCCGTGATGGCTTTCTGGGCTTGCCCGCACAAGTCACGGCGGGGCAGGTGCAGGACTGGGCCGCGTTGCAGATGGACGTGCGGCGCAATGGCGAACATGTGCAAACGGTTCAACTCGGCGACCTGATGCGCGACCTGCCCACGCTGCTTGCCGATGTGGGCGAGTTCATGACGCTGCAGCCTGGTGATGTGTTGATGGTCGGCAGCGACTGCCTGGCCGACGGCACGCGCCCGCGTGCACAAGTGGGGGATCTGGTGGAGATTTCCGCACCGGGCTTTGCCTCTGTCATCACCGCTGTTGGAGGTGCCGCATGAAACACGCCCGCATCGCCTGGTCCGGCGCGATCCACGACGCCGTCGAAGCCGACGGCCCCAATGGTTCATGTTTGCTGCTCACGCAAGGCCCCCACGCCGGTCGCCGCGTGGGTTTTGACGAAGTCGTCTGGCTGCCACCGTTGGCCCCAGTGCCCCAAGCCCGTACTGTGATCGCCCTCGGCCTGAATTACGCCGACCATGCCAAGGAACTCGCCTTCAAGGCCCCCGAAGAGCCGCTGGCCTTCATGAAGGGCGAGGCCGCGCTGATCGGCCACAACGCTTTCACACAACGTCCGGCCGATGTGGCCTACATGCACTACGAGTGCGAGCTGGCCATCGTGATCGGCCGCACCGCGCGCCGCGTGAAGAAGGCCGACGCCTACGACTTCATCGCAGGTTACACCGTGGCCAACGACTACGCGATCCGCGACTACCTCGAAAACTGGTACCGCCCCAACCTGCGCGTGAAGAACCGCGACACCTGCACGCCGATTGGCCCCTGGCTGGTCGATGCGGCCGATGTGCCTAACCCGATGGCTTTGAGGTTGCAGACCACCGTCAACGGCAAAGTCACCCAAAGCGGCAGCACCGCCGACATGATTTTTGACGTGCCCACCCTCATCGAGTACTTCAGCGGCTTCATGACGCTGAACCCTGGCGACCTGATCCTGACTGGCACCCCCGACGGCATCGTCGACTGCCAGCCGGGCGACGTGATCGTCACCGAGATCGAAGGCATCGGGGCGCTGACCAACACGATCGTGGGCACGCCATGACCCTTGTAGGTCGGAGCTTCAGCTCCGACAAGCCTGAAAGAGAGATGCACCATGAAAATCGACCACCTGATCAACGGCAAAAGCGTCGCGGGCAGCGACTACTTTGAAACCATTAACCCCGCCACCCAGCAGGTGCTGGCCGAAGTCGCCTCGGGCGGCGAAGCCGAGGTGAACGCCGCCGTGGCCGCCGCCAAAGAGGCTTTCCCCAAGTGGGCCGCCACGCCCGCCACCGAGCGGGCCAAGATCATGCGCAAGCTCGGCGACCTGA
>JACCEE010655934.1_pt1 | contig 21245 bp, 31 predicted proteins | sample 7449931 | NCBI WGS metagenome assembly JACCEE01 (sample SAMN15323457, study PRJNA562643) | freshwater metagenome | isolation source: river surface water | place: USA:Blue River Watershed | collected 2017-08-19 | reverse complement strand
ATTTATAAATTATTTTAACCTTTTCAACTCAACATTATAAAACTTAAAAATGTCTTTTGCTGAAGTATCTCTAGCATATATATCTTTATATATAACTTTTTTAATACCATAACCTGCAATCATAGCTGCACACGAACTACAAGGCAGCAAAGTACATGCTATAGTTTTACATTCACCTCTACGAAACAAAGACAATAAATTTGCTTCAGCGTGTATCATATACGGCCTTCTTTTATCTCTATCTTTCCAAAAATTTTGAGATACATTTTTACCTGGTGCTAAACCATTATACGCAACACCTAAAACTCTATTTTCAAAATCTAAAGCACAAGCACCTACTTGCACATAAGGATCTTCACTTCTTTTTGAAGCAGTAAGTGCTAGATTTAAAGCATAATTATCCCAATTTAGACGTTTCATACTCTACCACGTATATAATCTTTGGTTTGTAAACAGTGTGGGTTATATTTTAACTTAAACATTAAAAGCAACTTATCATCATAACATATATATCTGTCAACTAATACTTTCATGTACATGTTATTGGGTTTACCTAAAATAACACCATTAATAGTCCTACGTATAGACGAAGTTTTAAACATTTTAAATTTATTTTTAACATAACTTTGTATTAAACTATGTGGTTTATACTCTTTCAAATGAGCGATAGGGAGTGGTAAAATTATTCCTTCGTTAGGATCTATAGTATCTAACCACGCCAATGCTGCTTCTTCTAAAGATTTTCTACAAGAAGCTCGACGGATGTTTACTACAATTTGTTTATTCTTTTTAATTCTAGACATTGTTTAGGATGTTAGTTTAACAAGCATTTTCTTTCTTACTACAGTAGATAAATTAATATTTTCTTCACTTAAAAGTGGAATGATCTTATTACGTATTAAATTACGTCTACTACCTTTAATAACTTTATTGGTTTCGTCTTCAACAACATATTTATCAAGATTATAATGGTTACTATATGATATTAAAGTTTTCTTTTCAGTAAAAAGTAATAAATGTGCAATACATGCATTATGAAACGCAGTAAAGAAAGGTATTGGTTGGCGGTTCTCATGCCCTCTGAATACATTCATAACATACGATTCGACACAATCATTAATATGATGAGCGGTTAAAATCACCCCATCATAATCTTCAAAAAACTTAAAGCGCTGTTCTCTAGCTTTTTGTTCAGTAGAGCAATCGTTGTCGGCTCGTTTAATAATGATTTCTGTATCTAAAAATTTAGCTAGTTCAATAGCTTTACTCTCCATTAAATCATTTTGTTTACGTAAATTATGATTAAAGTGATATAATTTTACGTTTACGTTTTTAACTGAAAATAGTCTAGCAACGAGTTTTTTATTGGTACAGATAAAATGCGCTAATGCTACACTGTCTACACCAGAACTCAACATCACACAAACATCTAAATTATCTTTAGATACAAATGATTTTGTGTATGCTTTCTTATAATAATTGAAAACTTTACTCTCAATTAACATTTTATTATTTTAAATGTTTATAGCGGTTTTCTATATTATACCGTCTCTATAATATATTTTTTTAAAAATGTGAATAAATATACTAAACATATGAAATCTACAGATCGTCTTTTATTAGAGCGTGCATACTATCAAGTATTAACAGAGCAACAACGTCTTATTGAAGAAGGTAAGATTTGGGATTTTATTAAAGGTATGGGTAACAAGCTTAAAAACGCTTGGGATGTTATTAATGCTAAAATTGCTACTAACCCTAAATTATATAAAACTTTAATGGTTGCAGGGCCTATTCTTGCTTCTTTAGCTGCTAAAAACTTTGATAATCTTAGTGTTTCTTCAGAAACAGTTAAAGATTTATTAAACACTTTAAATGGATTAGATCCTAATATTACCGCTGAAGATTTAACAAATGTACTATCAGATTGGGATCAAAATCATATGGCAGAGCTTAGTAAAGTTACTGATCACGCTGACGGCGGTCACACTGTTAGTCAATTATCGCTAGGTAAAGGAGAGGATGGTACATATAGTTATAGCGGAGATACTTTACATACTGTTGGTACGAAAGGTGCTGATTTAGGCATAGAGTCATTTGTACAAACAGAATCTCAATCTCTACAAGAAATAGCTACAAATACAGATTTAAAGTCACAACTCAAAGACTGTATTTTTAGTGTAGTTAAATCTACAAACACAGACGGTTCAGGTGGTGCATCTCTTGTTTCGTACAGTGGTACAGTAACAGCTTCATCACCCGAAGAAGCTATGAAAATAGTATCAGAATTGATTAAAGCTGCTATGCAAAAATCAAATATAGATACTCAAAATTTAACATTCACTCCAGAAGCAACATTAGCATCAGCAACAGAATCTTTATACAGGGTTAACCCTGACGTTTATCTTGTAGAATTTGAAGCGTTTAATAAATTTAAAAACGCTGTAAAAGGTGCAGCAAATAAAGTTGTATCAGGTATAAAAAATCTTGTATTCGGTGCAGCAGATATTGTTAAAAAGGTTAAAGCTTCTTTTAAAAAGCAACCCGGCACACCAGAGCAGACATATAAATATGTTCTCAAAGTGGGTAAAAAAGCACCAGCTCAGCAACCACAACAACAGCAAGCACCAGCTCAGCAACCACAACAACAGCAAGCACCAGCTACAGCTTAATTTCAAATAAACATTTCTGATATAAAACCTTCCCAACGTTCATGATGGTTAGATATACTTTCATGACCGTTCTTTGAAAAAAGAACTTTAGAAGCATTTCTATAAAAGCTAGGTGCGGGTGCACCGTGATACTTCCATCTCTTTTCCATGGCTTTAGGGTATAATGATAAAGCTACTAAAGTTTTTTCTGCTAATAAAAAGCCATGATCATCTAATATATAAGGTAATGGCTTTTCATCATTCATTCTTTTAAAAAGAATAACAGCTACTTCTTGACATTCAATCTCTGAATCTGCAAAAGTAGCCGTCATACATATTAAGCTTAATACATCTAAAGCCTTGGAACTTAAAAAAGTATCACTTTTCTCAATAATTTTAGTACCAAAAGATCTATACAATAATTTACGTGACTCAGGGTCTTCTTTATATAAAGAACGTATTTGCTCGACATCTTTTTCACTGTAAAGCTCTTCTATTAAGCTTTTTTTATTCACAATAATATTTATTGTGAATAATTGTTTTTTTTTAATTAACTACTACTGACCGCAATATTGCAAATATGTTAACAAGAATTTTTTACTACAATATACTCTAGGTTTAATTAGATTAAAATTGAAGTATATGCCAAAATTCTTTGAACGTAAGAACCTATTCCACAATTTGTTTTTTAGTAAAACTCTTGGTTTGTCGTAACAGTCTAAAAATTTAGATTGTAAATACTCTGGTAAATTATCTTCCCATTCTGTACGATACAAATCGTACAGAATGCTGTAAAGATGATCTATATTATTTTCTTGAAAGCTTTTATTTCTCTTCATAGATTGCTGAGTTATCTTCGTGTTCAAACACTTCAACACGTGCTACTCTGCATCTACCATCAGTCATTGCATGTATATGATTTTGTGCAGTATGATAGCACCACTCAGCAGTTTTCTCTATACCTACTGCTTCCATAATTCGTAAATCAACAGCACCTACTTTATCTAACTCTTGAAATTTTTCAAGATGTGGATCATCTTCAGCTACACATAAAGTGTGATCAAATTGTTTTTGTAATTTATTTTTTAAATCTTTTAAGCCACCAAAATCTACAATCCAGTTTTTATCATCAAGCGCACTACCTGTAAACCAGAATTTAGCTTTTAATTGATAACCATGTATCTTACTACAATGAGAGTGTGTTGCACGCCATTGTCTGAATGCACAGCTACCAAGCTCTATAATCTTAGTACTTTCAAAAATTTGATCGCTTATACAACCTTTATTTTTTTTACTAGCACTTAATATACATGCTGCTGCTACTGAATTGTTTGTTGGTATTTCGGAATCAGGATTCATATTGACTTAAAGCGTAATTTAGTTTTTCTGTATTAATATCATACATATGTTGAATACGACTAAAACGATCCCCGGGTACTACTTGAAGAGTAGGGTTAAGATTGTCGTCAAATACCATAATACCGCGTACTTGAGGTTTACGGCCTGCACAACTAATACAAGTCGTATACCCTAATTCAGCACGAGCAGGATGGATTTGTTGGTTGCATTCTTCGCAGTGGTTGTTCATATGTTGTTTTATTATTTTATTGTTGTTGTTTGTTTAGAGAATTTTGAAACTGTTGTAATAAACTAATTTGTTCGTTATTTAAATTTGTGGGGATTATTATAGCTATTCTTAAAAATAAATCTCCATAATTTTCAGAATTTAAAATTGGCATACCTTTATTTTTAACTCGCAGTTGTTGACCATCTCTTATACCTTTAGGTATATTAACTGAAATTATACTATCATCGATATGTTTAAAGGTATATTCTTGTCCTAAGACAGCATCGGCATATGTAATTTCAATAGGCTTGTGCAAATTATCATCATCACGTACAAAGTCAGTCTTAGTATCATCAACACTTACAGTTACAATTAAATCTCCTATAGAACCGTTTCTTGGACCAGCATTGCCTTGAGATTTCACTCTTATCTGCGTACCGTCATGTATACCCTTTGGTATTGTTAAAGTGCGTGCGTTACTATTATTATTAATACCTTGACCATGACAGGCACGGCATGGATATTCAACAACAGAACCTAAACCGCTACAACTTTTACATGTCTGTGTACGTAACCTGTTTGCTTGTGATTTATCTATAAAAGTAGTTATACCTGCACCGTTACAACTCTTACAGTGTACTGCTTTTTCAGCTCTTGAACTGCCTGTACCTTTACATATAGTACAATGTGTTGAATTAGTATAACTCACTTCTCTTGTACAACCGTTAAATGCATCTATTAACGGTATTGTTACATGTAAATGAATTGTTGAACCATTGGTTGATCTGCTGGGTTGATGTACGTGTTGTTGATTAAATGTGCCACTAAAGAAATTATTGAATACTTGTTCTTTAAAAAAGTCGTGACCAAAGCCACTGTTGAAATTAAAATTAGGACTTTGACGAGGTGGTCTTGAGTTGTTTGTAAAAGCTGAAGAACCATATCTATCATATGCAGCACGTTTATCTATATCAGAGAGAACGGTATAAGCTTCGTTTAAGTTTTTAAAATCTTCTTCTGCTGTACTTTTATTTTTATTGGTATCAGGGTGTAATTTTACTGCTAACTTACGATATGCCTTTTTAATTTCATCTGCATTTGCAGTTCTGGGTACGCCTAAAATCTCATAATAACTTTTATTCATAAACACTCACTGATATAACAGTGAATAATACTTTATGCTGTATAATAATTCCTTCAAGGCTTATATTATATAACTCTATAGAGGTTTTCTATATTAAACAATTTTCAACTAATTGTGCTTCAGAATTTCTTCGCTCTAAAAGACCATCCAATCCTTTACCTATCCAAATCCTTTTCATATTTCTAATCTCTTGCGCAATACCTTTGTAATCTTTTTTAGGTACTAAGTCCCTGATATTTCTCATTTCTTTACGGCCGTCTCCTGTCATTGATGTGCCTCTATTAAACACTATAGAAACTATAGCACCATAAGCATCAGGATTGAGTTCAGATAACCCAGGAAAAGCTTTAACAGCTAACGCACTAAATTTATTCCAAGTATACTTGTGAAATATATCTAAAGCCTTATCCCAAGGTACTTGTATACCTGCTTTTCTTAAAACGGTTGCATATTCTTTACCTTTAGCGCCTGTTTTACCTACCGATTGTTGTATTAATTTAATATGATCTTGATTTAAGAAAGCAAACAACTCTGCTAACTCTTGAGCTGGATAATAAGCACAGTCAATACCTATGGCAATAGTAGGGCCTGAAGCACCACCTGGCCATGTAAATCTAGAAAGATATTTAGTATAATAAGATTCACCACCCCCAACCTCATATTTTAATAATAACTTTAATGTATCAGGTGTTAATGAAAGGCTACTCGAGTTCATAATCATCTTCTTTTTGATTAGTATGTATAACAGTAATATTTTCAGTAATAGTTTGTGTTATATCTTCTTTAATGTTTTCGTTAATAGTTTTAGACTCATTAGCTATAGCAGTACTTGAGTTACTATTAATTTTGTAATCTACAACAGCCTGTACACTGACGTAAGAGGCAATTACAATAGCAAGTATTTCTGAAGTTTTTGTAAATAAAGTCACAAAACCTGTTACAACTTCAGGGGTTGGAGGTAAAAAGAACAATACACCCGTACTCAAGAAAAAGAATGCACATAAAATAATTACAGAAGTAAATACAATAAAGAACTTCTTTGACTCAAGATGGTTTATACTTGAAAGACGTGAAGCTTCCTCTTCATTTTCAATACCTGGTGGTGCAGAATTGGTGAGAAAAGATGTACCTGATTTTAAAGCATTTGTAATCCAGTTCAACATATTAAATAAGACATTTTAAAATAAAACCTACAACTACACCGGCAGTGAATACACTAAAACGAGGGTATAAATTTATAAGTTTTAAGAATACTTCCATATTATTAATTAATCTAAATTATTGATATAGCTTTTCTCACTTTAAGAGCAATATAGATTCCTACAGCAAGAAAAATACCACCAAGTAATAAATTTCTCTTTAAAAGAGCAGATTTAGTTTCTTGTAATTTTACATTTAAAACCGTTACAGATTTTAATAACTCTTGTCTGTTTTGTTCTAATTTAATAAGTTCTTGATCTGCTTCATGTTTTTGAACTACAACAATATCTAACTCTTTTTGTACTTGTTCAGCATATTCTTTAATTTTTAATAGTTGTTTGTATTCTTCAGAACCTACAACGAGTACACTCATACCTTTAAACTTAGAAGGTATAACAACATATTTCTCCCCAGAAGGTAATTCGCTTTTAGCGTTTTCATCAACTAACACTGCTGAAGGTTTATGTAAACTTTGTATGTCGATACGTTCTTTTGGCGGGGTGATTAGCCGCGCAGAAAGTTCTGCATATTCTGCAGCTAAATCAAAGCGCGCCAGTTCTATAGAATCTTTAGTAGCATGTACATTTCTAGAAACTTCTTCAGAATATTTAGGTAGTGTTGTAGTGTTGCTACAAGACAATAAAAACATAAAAACTAACAAAACAATTAAACGCTTCATAAAATTATTTATAGGGTTGATTAAAACTCAAGAAGCAATACAATAACTATTGTTGATAGTTTTTACTGCCTTAAAATCAACGTTTACTTGATTTTTAAAGTCTATATAATATTTACTAATATAACAATTTAATATGAAAAAATCTAAAAAGAGTTCTAAAGATACAAGCAATTTTAAAAACACTTTACCAGGTGTACCATACATTGAATCACCATTTTTTGATAAAATTTTTAATAACGAAACATGTAGCGAGGAACTTTTAACTACTGCAAAACAATTACGAGAAAATGGTTTTGCTATTATATCTTTTCCAGATAAAGACTTTGATCAAAAAGCAGAAAATATTAAAAGCGAACTTAAAAGTCATTATGATTGGAAAGCTTATAAGAAAAATCCAAAAATTAGTTTACGAGTACAAGATGCTTGGAAATTTAATGAAGATGTAAAATCTTTAGCGATAAATGAAAATGTTCTTAATTTACTTGAATCTCTTTACGGGCGTAAAGCTATACCTTTTCAAACATTAAATTTCCCTATGGGAACGCAACAGCATTTTCATTCTGATGCTATTCATTTCTCTAGTACACCTGAACGATATATGTGTGGGGTGTGGGTGGCGTTAGAAGACATAGAAATTGACGCAGGTCCATTAGAGTATTATCCAGGTTCACACAAATGGCCTATTTATAATAATGAGCATGTAGGTATTTCAATTAACCCTAAAAATAAAATTAATCAAACATTCTATCATGATACATGGCAGCAGTTGGTAGACACAACAGGGGTAGAGAAGCAAACTTTCTTAGCTAAAAAAGGAGATGCTCTTATTTGGTGTGCAAATTTATTGCATGGAGGCGCGTTACAAACTAATCTTAATAAAACACGTTGGTCTCAAGTAACTCATTATTATTTCGAAAACTGTGTTTATCATACACCTATGCATTCTGAACCTTATAAAGGTTTAATAGATTATAGAAGTATTACAAATATTTGTACTGGGGAAATAGTACCAAATATTTGTAATAGCGTTACTATAGATCCTATTTTTATAGATCAAGCACGTAATGGTTTTGATTTTGGTAAAATAATACCTATAAATGAATTTGATTTAGAGAGGTATTTAAAAGATAACCCTGATGTAGCTGCAAGCGGTGCAGAAGGTTATGAACACTACCGTAAACACGGTATTATAGAAGGTAGAAAAGCTTTTCCAATGTCAGCTCGTCGCACGCCTTTATCTGAAGATGTTTTTGATAAAAAAGCATACTTAGCAGCAAACAAAGATGTAGCTGATTCAGGTGTTGATGCTTACGAGCATTATATTAATCATGGTTTGGATGAAAACCGACCACTAAAACCTTAAATTACAAAACTTATATTATTCACTTACAGTGTCGTGATGCTGTAAGTGAATTTGCTTAGTACTCATAATACTATCTACTTCTTTTAAGCTTAAAGGTTTACTATGTAAATCCCAACCACAATCTAGAATTTTATTAACTTTATTTTCAGGTCGTGAAAATTCTAAACTACCATGACTATGACCACATAGCATTTTAGTACCAAAAGATTGTTGATCCCATACTAATATAGGAAAGTGAAACAAAACATATGTACCAAACCCTTTAATTTTTAAAGTATAATAATCACCTAAAAATTTAATACGATTTTTATATTGCTCTACGTACTTACGCCAAGGGTTATTATGATTACCATTTAATAGCCATAAATTTTTTACTTTTATAGAGTTAACAAAATAATCAAAGTCTTCAATAGTACTATTGAGACAAAAATCTCCTAAATGTATCAAGATATCATCTTCACCTACAGTACGATTAATAATATCAATCATACTTGTGTTCATTTCTTTTACATCATTATAACCACGAGCTTTATAAACAAATTCTTTGTTATGATTAAAATGTGTATCTGAAGTTACGAAAATTCTATTATAGAAAGAAGCATCTAATTTTTCTTTGATTTCCATATCTTATACATTTTTTCCATGTCAAATTCTTTATCATCTAACACCTCAAAAGCTATTGGTGACCATTTATCCCATTTAGCTAAAATCTTTTGTGCTTGTTCTTTACGAGTTAAAGAGCTAAAACCATTTTCTTGTGTGAACGCAACTATATCTCGATATGTACCAACTATACTGTCACGTATAACAAATAATTCATGAATAAGTTTATCTAAACTTACAACAAGTTCATGATCATATTGTGTTTCAAGCCATTCTTTAAATTCATAATAGAATAAGAAGTCAGATTGCTTCCATACATCAAAAAGATTATCAACGGTTTTAACACCAGTGAAAATTCTATGCAAATATAAATAACGCGTAGTTTTTAACTTTTTAAGAATTTGACCTTCAAGGTGTTCATACATTACAACACCTTCAATGTCTTTGAGAGGTTCAATTTTATTTTTTAAATAATCAATATCACCATCTAACGCTATTTCAAAAGTTTTCGGTCTTTCAACTTTCATTTTTTTAGCATATGCATCGAGATTCATTTGATCTACATAACGATAGTTTATGTGGTCTACCATACCAATCAACCACAAGGTAGGTTCATCACTTTCTTTTAAGACAATTCTATTTGAAGGTGTAGTCCATTCAAATAATAGAGTATACAACCCACAGTTCAACCATTCATTCTTAAACGCTTTGGGGTATTTCGTTTTTAAGAATTCAATTTCATGACCGTTAGGTAATACAGAAGCATCTACTGTACCTCTAGTACGAACAATAAGTTTACCAGTAGGGTTGCTTACTATCAAGCAGGAACCGTCAATCTTTTGTACTACCTTAATTGACGACTTAGGTTTCAATGGTTCAAAGTCTGGTTTTTCTCCGTAATTCATAAATTTACGGAAACCTAAACTCATAGGTTTTAAATCTTTCTTTCTCCATATTGAAGATCGAAAGTACTTGTTTTCCTCTGTCCACTCTACACCCATATCTTTAGGTGTGATAAGTACACATTCATCTTTACCTATTAAACAGTCTTTAAAATTAAACTGTTTGGGGTCTGGTAGTTTTATATTTAACATTATTAAGTTAATATATTATTGTTATTTGTAATGTCTATTTTCCAATCTTGAACGTAATCATAAATGTCATTCTCAAGAATATCTTGAGCAAATTTTAACATTCTGTTGTTAGGCCATGCTATAGGGCGTACTTGTACAATACGTTGTAAAGCATCTTTTGAGCTTAAACCTTGTAAGCACCATGCAATTACACCTGCTGCAGTACTTCTACACATTCCTGCATGACAATTTATACCTAAAGAATATTCTTTATCTGAATTTACTAACTGTTTGAGAAAATTGATTAATTTAACAATATCTTTTTTTTGAGGTATATGATTTGTATTATGATACTTAGATATTGGTGTTTCTTCACTCCAATCGTAATAGCATTGAGAAAAATATTCTAACCCTCTTTTTTTAAAGTTATTTTCAAGTCTTATTAATGTATTGATGTCTTCAGGGTCAAGAATACTCAACCATACATTTTGTTTAATATCGTCTGTTAAAGATATATTGCTTGTTTCGTATACATCTTTAATAATAATGTCTTTTATCATTTAAAGCATTAATAATTTTTCTTATATGGAGAACCTTGGAGCTTTAAGTATTCCCTAAGAGATAGCGCTTTTAATACGCTTATATTATTTTTAATATTCCTTAAGGGATACAAAAAGCTCCTTATTTTAATCTTCGTTAGCACTTGATAATACTTTTTGCAAATTATTAAGAGCACCTTTATACTTTTTGACGCCTTCAGCTAACTTTTTAGCCATGTCTTTAGTATCAGATAATTCTTGTTGAGTTTTCTGTAATTGTGCATTTAGCTCTTGATTCACAGCACACAGAGAGCTTTGATAACTCTCTGTGAATTTAAGAAACGCTTCAGCGTCATTTGAAGATTCAGCTACAGCTTTTTCAAGTAATGATGTTAAATTTGATGATTCCATAGTATTATATTAATCAAGTTAAATTATTTTACAACTTAATTTTCTTCATAGACAATAGACGTACCATGTGAAGGTTCTACAGTTTTGTTACTATTTTTTAAGATAAAGATAGTTTCACAGTAATCTGGATCACCCCAACCATCACCAAAGCCGTCTGTAAACATGATGAAAAGCTTAGGGTTAACATCATTTTCTTTCATATAATCCCAATTAGCATTAATACTAGTACCACCACCCCCGTGAATCTGATAATTTTCAATATCATTATCATCTGCAGTGTATGTACAATCATTATACACTTTAGTATCAAACGACCACACACGTACACTAAAGTTATCATACTGATCCATAATACCGCGAATTTCAGACAAGAACGTTGCAGCATCAGCATCAGTGATACTACCACTAGCGTCGATAGCTACACACACTTCAATCTCTTCACCTTTAACAACACCAGGGATAACGATACCGTCAAACTGAGTTTTACGATTAGGTCTAAGATAGCTAAAATTACTTACAATGGTACTCTGCATAGTTTGACGCAAAAGTTCACGCCAATTCATTTTAGGCTGAGTGAACATATCAACCATACGCTTGATACCAGCAGGCATTTTACCTGCACACTGACTTGCAGCGGTAATCATAGCTTCACGTATTTCATCTCTAATACTCTGTTTATCACGCTCTTTAATAACAGGTCGCCCGTTTTCGTCAGTTTCTTGATCGCCGTAGCCAACTTCAAGATGCTCGTCAATCATCTTATCAATAAGCTCTTCAAGAGTCTTGCCATCTTGACCGTACTTCTCATTAAGATCATCATACACTTGTTCAGCATACCAATCTTTATATTTTGCATCAAGTAGCAAATCAGGAATAATCTTACCAACATTGTTATCAACCAAAATTTGGTTAACTACATAGTCAGCTGCAATATTCCACAACATATGGTTTCGGCCTTCTTTACGACCAAGATGTTCAAAGCAATTATGCAACACTTCATGACCAAAAAGAAACTCAAGCTGACGTGCAGTTAGACTATCAATAAACGAAGGGTTATAGTAAAAATTACGACCGTCTGTGGCAGCAGTATCACACCACGACTCTGCTCTTACCAAGACAAGACGAGTGGCCATATTACCGAAAAATGGCTGATGAATAAGCAAACTTACACGTGCTTGCACAAGCTTATCTTCTACAGCTTTCATATCTACTTTTGAGATATCTTTGAGTTTAAGACCGCGTTTTGTTTTTTTATTTGAAGTGTTAGTACTCATGACTTTATTATTATAATTCTTTAAAGAGGCTTTCTATATAAAACAAGGCTACACTCACTTAGGAATGTAGCCTTGTTGCGTGTCAGCACTACTTGCAATTATTAGTCTCCTTGTCCGGCGTTCATAACATACTTACCGTAACCGTCAAAGAATCTCTGGAAGCACTTGAGACGTTCAGGGTCTGGAGTGAGATCGTAGTTGTGAAGCATTGTTCTTGCACCCATAATCACGATTTCTTTCGGGAAATTATCCATCATAAAAGTGAAGTAATTATCTACACTTTCATGCCATTTATCATTCTTCTTAGAAGAACGCTCTTTAAGCTCATAACACATGTTAACAGTCAAGCTATACAACGCAGATACGTCTTTGACTTTCAACGTCGTAACCTTACCATCAAGCACATCAGCAGGATTAGGTAGTTTACCTGCAGTCTTTCGATGAGCAATAAACTTAGAACACATACCATCACCTACTGCACCGGTAACCAAATCTGCTAGAATATCGTTATCGATATTACCTTCATCACTATCCTCTAGAAGATCAGATACAAACTTCCATGAACGAGGGGTAGCAAACGCGTGCTCAGGTGAACGTGGATCAAAGCTCATCAAATCAGATTTAGCAAATGAGAGATAACCAACAACATCTGCATGCACTTCATGATCAACTGCCCAGTCAAACCAGCTATCAAAGTCTACAGACATCTCAAGGTGCAAAAACCTATTAGCCAACGGTTTAGGCATCTTATATGTTACACCTCGATCACCTTCACGGTTACCAGCAGCAACAATGTCTACCCCGGGTGGTAGCACATAAGTGCCAACACGTCGATTATGAATCAACTGATAAGCAGCAGCCTGTACTGCAGGTACAGCAGAGGGCAATTCATCAAAGAAGAGAATTGCTTTGCTATTAGGATCTGAAGGCAACTCACAAGGCGGTGCCCAATCCATAGTCTTCTTTTCAGGGTTATAAAACGGAATACCTTTGAGATCAGTTGGATCCCACAAAGCAAGACGTACATCAATAACTTCCCTATTCAGAGACTCACCAACCTTAGCGACCATTTCAGATTTACCAATGCCTGGAGGTCCCCAAATCATTACAGGGCGTTTGACGCGAAAAGCAGCTTGAATAGATTTAGCTGCATTCTTAGATGATACCGTACGAGTTGTGTTTACGTTTGCTGTTGTTTTAGTTTCTTTAGACATATTTAATATTTGTTATTATTTGCTGACATTGCAGATTATATAGCCATAGAGAGGTTTTCTATATAAAACAATAATATTAAACAAGTTATGTCAATCTTTAAATCGTTGATTGATAACCTTAACACTTAGCATTTTCTGTAAAGTAGGACTAAACAATAATTCTTTTTGTTTATTAAAACCACGAAACACTAAACCTTCTGCTGGTTTGTTGCTATCTCCATAAACATACATATTGACTCTATCTTGCAAATCATCAATTGTAAAATCTGCAAATTCTTGTTTGCTCCACTTTTCAACAGTACTTACAGTAGGAATTTTATCTTTTAAATGTTCATAAGAAGACCATTTACCGTCTTTCTTAAAGTTAAATACAAAGAAACTTAGCTCAGATATACCAGTTGGGTTTCCTTGAATACCAGGGCCACATATTTCCCCTTGTAAGCATTCACCGTTATTCAAAAGTTCTTTAATGTTATATTTGTGTGCCATTTTCCAATGAACATTAGACTCAGTTTCTTTGAGTTCCAAGTTACGAGAACATACATGAAACTCTCCAAACTGATCTTTAATGTAAGTTGCTGAAGTACCATCAAGCTTTAAAGTAGCTTCTACAAAATCAGCATTCTTGAGTTCTTCAAGTACAGCAATATTGGACTTAAGATTATCTTCATCAGTTCTGCTAACAAAATAAGTCGGAAAATCTCCTTTCACTTGACCGGCAAGATGAGCTGGTACAGGTTTTTCGTATTTAGTAACATTAAGTGTATTAGCTAGTTCATTTTCATCTGTACATGAAGTAATAGATGTAGGGAACACAATACCTTGAGATATTACATTTTTAAGTTTAGCTGTTTTAACTCGAATAGGTTTATTCGGTTCTTCTTTATCCCATAAAAACTTATTCCAGTTTTCAGGTTTAAGAACAGTATCAATAGGTATAAAAATTACTTTATCTCCAATTTTGAATTCTCCTTTTTTAATTACACTTTGCCAGCCTTGAATACGCGCTAGTTCAATTCTATCTGCACCGATGATAGGTGAAATTTCTGCAATTGTTTCAAATGTCGCTAATTTCATTGTCTCTGTAATCTTGTAGTGAATATTTTAGTTTAAATAAGAGCAGTTTATTTTTATTTTCAAATTTTAAACCTAAAAACTGTATAATATTTTTAGGTGTATATAAAACATATCGAAAGTTATAAAGCTCTGCAATATGCTTGAGTCTTTCTTGATCTGTTTCAAGTATACTGATTGATTTGTTTCTACAATATAAAGAAGTTATTGAATTTGACTTGGTTGTATGTCTGTTTAGTAAACAGCATAATGCATTATTTGCACTTTGTGCAAGATTTAAATATGCATAATGATACGGATACCATCCACAAGGTTTATCAAAAATTATTACATCGTTTGATTTTTTAATTAATTTATTATTGGATCTACTAATATGTAGAGTAGGTATGTTAAAGGATATTAAATTCTTCACCTTCAATTACAATTGAATAAAGTTTATCGTTAAATGTGTCTCTATATTCTTTTTTTTCATTCTGTTCAAGGTACTGAAAGTAGTAGTAGTCATTACCTACTGCGTCTTCTATACTACTATGTACACTTACAAGAGCACCTGAACCTAATTCAGTTACGACATATTTTAGTCTTGCTTTACTATCACTCATGTTGTTATCTATGTTTTAATATATTGATGTTTGTTTGTTGTTTGTTTCTCATTTCAGAATAAATTTAAATAACTGTGCAAAAACTACTACACAAAATATAAAGAAGATACTCACAATGATTAATTGTAAGATGTCTACTTGAATAATACTATATTTATTGTCTTCATCTTCATACACTGAATGAAGACGTACACCAAATACACCTAAAAGAGTTCGGATAATCCAACGCACTTGAGTTAGCAGCCAATAAAGCATGTTATTTATAATCTTGTAATTTTTGTTTGATATTTTTAAGAGCGTCAACGAAACCTTCTGACCACTCATCCATTACAGGTGTGTTTTGTTCTATCAATTCATCAATATAGTTTATTAATGTTTGTAGTATTTTAGAAGAATGGTCCATTGTTTTCAACAAATTCTGTTAAGACCATTTCAGCGCTTGAAAAGTTATTAGATAAAATACATTGTTCTGCGTCAAATAATGCATCAGCTTTATCCCATGACTCAGGTATATCGTCAATTGACATATTGTATTGATTTTTTACAAGCTTGTGTAAAGCGTTTTTTGCGGTAACACTAGCGTCGTTTGTTTCTTTATATGATCTTGCAATATAAGCTGTCAAATTAACTGATGTCATATACGTTTTTTTATCTTTATTCAAATTTAATATTACTTTTAATATTTTCAAGCGTTATTTTCTGAAGTTCATTTACTTCATCAAAGATTGTCATAAACCTTAGACACGCTTCTTTATGAACTTTACTATTACCTCTACCTTTTGTTTTTGCAGCAATATAGCTGATAGTTTCAGCTATATTACCTTTAAAAGTTTTACCATCTTGTAAAGATAGTAACATATTATCAACAAACGGAGAAGGGGACTTGTTAGTGAGTTTTCGTTTTATTTGAAAATAGTTCAAGCAATTTATGATAGGTTCGTATATTTTAACAAAATTATTTTTAGCCTTTTCAAGCTCACTATCTATGTACTGTACTAAATTACTGATAGTTAGGTTTAATTGTGTAGGTTTATTGTACGGCAAAGAAGAAATATATTGTAGATATTGATAGTCTTCTAATAAGACTTGACTTAACTGTTTATTGATGTGTTTACCTTTAGGGAATGAAAAGTCTTTAATTACCATATATGAATTATATACATATATAGAGGTTTTTTAAATTAAGCAATATTTACGAGCGTGTTACCGTACTTGAGTTGAAATATAAGTTTTTGTTTTTCACATAAAAATTTTATACCAACAACATCATGAGCACGATGATAGCTTTTACGGCTTATATTACTAACAATTAATTCAATTTTATTTTCTGTACAAAAGTTTTCTATATCAGTTAAATTGTTTTTAATATTAACTACAAAACTACTAGCATAATTGTATTTTTTAAGATTAAGAATTTCTGTAAACAGAATAAACTCATTATTATGAATTGCTTCAAGATTTGTTTTAAATTTTAAAACATTTTTATCTTTAAGTTCTTTTTTGTTATTTGCTAACTTAATAAATGGCAAATTATAGAACGGCTCCATTTACCATATTGTAATAAGAACCGTACTAATAATCAAATTAAATTTTGTACCATCTTGAGAAGTCACCGCGACCTTCTTTGCGAATTTCCTTATTGTTAACGCTGTTACGAATGGCTAGATAAGCATTCTGACGATTATTTTCACACAAGCTAATGGCAGAATTCATATCAATAAACCCATGCTCGACAATATGGTTCATAATTTTCTGGCAACGCTGGGTGAGAACGCTAACCCTTGAAATAGTCTCCTCACTGGGTTCATTTTCAATAGGTTCAAAGCTAAATCCCTGAGATGTCATTTTAAGAGTTGTCTCTTGAGCACAACCAAAGCGGTTCTTATTGTTTTCTAGAATACGCAAATTGCAGTCTTCTTCATCGCGCTTGAGATGGTAGCAAGCATCTACAGCATGAGGAAGCAATGTACTACCTTTGTAAGAACCGGTCTTGGTAACATGCAAAACACAACCAATAACACATTCATTAGTATGTGCCATTTCTAAGATACTTCTTACCTTAGCTTCTTCGCGTTCTTGCTTGGAGTAAAACATGCCAGGTAGTGTAAAACATGGCATACTATCAAGAACTACAAATTCAAACTTATGCTTTTCGATAGCTTCAGATACCTTTTTAAGGTCGGTCATATTAGCAGCAAACACATCAGTACTACCAATACGTCTGCAGTTGTATGCAAGCTGGTACACACTTTCTTCACCGCTTACATAAGCTACCTTCTTACCGTTAAGTGCTAGCTGTTGCAACAGCTGACACAATAAAGTTGTCTTACCTGAACCTGGCGTACCACTAATTGTGAACGTACAACCAGGGATCCACCCATCAGAGCAAAACGCAGCATCAAGATAATCAATATTAGTTTTGAATCGACGATTGTAGATATCAGGGATTTCGATATCGTCGATTTTTGTAAATGCATTGCTTTCAGAGATTGAAATATTCATATTTTCTTCTGGATTATTATAAGATAATAGAGAGGCTTTTTATATTGAGCTTTTATACAATAACTAATAACGTAAACTTTTAATAGTTGATATTGTATCTTTACTATTAGGCCATTGAAGTTTAAGATTTTTAATATCTTTTAAAATAGCTGATAAACCTACATTTGTATAAATAGTTTTCTTAGAACTTTGAGATATTAGTTGAATGTATTCATAAATATCTTTAATAGTTTCAAAAGTTGCTGAAAAGTTAACACCTGGCACTCTACTTGCAGTAGATACATAACCATGTTTAAAGTTAAAATCAATAATTTCTTTTTTCTTAGAAGCTATTAATTTTTTAGTAGAAACTTCATATATTCCGTGTCTTGTAGAGTTTTTAAGTAAAAACGTACCACCTTGATAATCTAATGCAGTACACAATTTCACTCTTAAAATATTAAGACCTACGTGTAAATCTTTGATAGCAAACCCTATACAATTTAAATAATGTCTTAGTGGGACACTTTGAGACAAAATACTGCAATTAGGGTCAACACCTTCGTTAATAGCTCTTTTGCTTTTTTCAGCAATAATAGTTTCAAGCAAACTATTCAAGCTGTTTACATTTATAGGGGCACCGCTTTGAAAAAAGATACCTTCACTTGTAAAATGTACATATTCAACTGTTGTATTTTTACAATAATCTAAAATATAATTGATAAACTCTTCTTCTTTTTCTCTAGCACTTTTAATAATTGTAAATCGAGTTAAAGCATAAGAATTTCTGATAATAGAAGCTTCTTCATCGGTTACTGTCCAATGATGTCTTTTACTTTTACCTATAAATTCATTTGTATTGGCTTGTTGTATAATAGATATATTCATTTGTATGTGTAGTTTAACTATTAATATTATATCTCTATAGAGAGGTTTTCTATATAAAACATTTTAACTCTTTGAAAAGCAAGCTAAAAGGCATAAATAAGCGATTTTTTTGAATAAATATATATGTATGTTTAGAATACTATTAGGCTTAACGGCTCTACTTATTGCAGGTTGTGCAGCATTTTTCAGTGTACGCGGTATAGCTACATTGTTTTCTGGTGCATTTCTGTCTGTAGTTATTATGGCAGGTAGTTTAGAGTTAGGAAAACTAATTGCGACTACATTTTTGCATCGCTTTTGGTCTAAAACATCAAAACTCTTAAAAACCTATTTACTTGTAGCTGTATTGCTCTTAATGGCAATAACATCCTTAGGTACATATGGTTTTTTGTCAGCAGCTTTTCAAAATAATGCTGCTAAATTTGAAAACAACGATGCTAAGATTGAATTAATTGAACAACAAAGAAACAATATTAAAGAACAAGTTGAACAGTTCCAAGAACGTATCAAAACATTAAATGAAAGTCGTATGCAACAACAAAAAAATCTTGCTACGGTTACATCTAATGCTACAACAAAGTACAAGCTTGTTTATGAAGACTTACAGCGTTCAAATCAAGAAATAAACAATATACAAACTAAGATAGATGAGATGCAGAATAATTTATCATCTAAAGAGCAAGAAATATTACAATTAAAACAATTAACTCTTGAATCAGGGGATATAGGGGCTTTCAAGTTTATTGCTGAAAATTTTAATATGCCTTTAAATGATGTTGTTCGTATGTTTATTATATTGCTAGTGACTGTATTTGATCCATTGGCTGTAGCTTTAGTTTTAGCGTATAGCACAATGTTTCAGCACAAGCAAAAAGAAGATGAACAGTATATGAATGATATTTTAAATCGTTCTAATAATGTTGAAACAGAAATAGAAACAGTATCTGAAGTAAAGACTCAATCTGAAGAGCAAGAGAACGGCACTTTAGAGAGTAATTATTTTACAGTTGGTGATACATTAAAGTTTAAATCTAAAAAATAAATTGCTTTAAATTTAATTTTTAAAACTTTTAAAATAAAAAGGCGTCTTTAAAGACGCCTTTTTATTTTGTTTATGTTTATGGAATTTTTAGTATTATTGTTTTCTCTTGTTAATAAAAAAATTGCTTTAAAACCATTTGCAGATTGTACTTCATCTACATCAAGTAAATGGTTACTGTTTAGGTTTTTATAAACTACACATACTTTTGTATCTTTTGATATAGAACTTAATTTTTGTTTTAGTTCTTTAATTTTCATATTCTTCATCTCTATATGTCATTTTTTCTATAATATCTTCAGGAGGCACTGTCTGAAGATCTGCTGCTAAAATGTATACTGTTTTGTTTTTTTCATTGTAAAGTAAGCTGTCAATTGGTATCTGTAAGGGCCATGTAGTAATTGTGTTGTCAGCAATGTATACATCTGTATCACTAGGTATTCTATTAAGCTTTTTTAACAATTCAGCAACATTCATATCGTATTATTAGCTTAATTTAAAAGTAAATCAAAAGAATATTTGGTTTGTTTTTAGAAGTAATTAAGTACATTAACACATGCAAATTAAATGTATAATTTTTGATTTAGACGGAGTTTTAGTAGAAGCAAAACACACACATTTTGAAACATTCAATAATGCTTTAGCTGAATATGGTGTTAATTTTACAATTACATATGATGAGCATTTACTCAAATACGATGGGTTAAAAACAGATCAAAAATTAAAACTTTTAACAGAAGAAAAGGGATTACCTATTAATTTACACCAAGCTATATGGAATAGGAAACAAGAATTGACCGCTGAAGCTCTCTTTAATTTAAAAAAATCTGAAACTTTAATAGACACTTTTAAAAGACTAAAAAAAGATGGTTATAAGTTAATATGTTGCAGTAATAGTATACGCAATACAGTGTACTTAGTATTATCAAAACTTGAAATAATACATTATTTTGATTATATATTATCAAATCAAGATGTTAAAAACAGTAAACCACATCCAGAAATATATTGGAAAGCAATAAGTGAATACAGTTTAGTACCTGAGGAAGTTTTAATTGTAGAAGACTCCCCTACAGGTTTAGCTGCAGCAAATCGCTCTAGAGCCAATGTATTTAGAGTTGTTTCACCTGAAAATGTAACTTATAAAAATATAATCAATCATATAGACACTTTAAAGAATATGAATAATAACAATAAATGGGTAGATAAAAAATTAAACGTATTAATACCAATGGCGGGAGCGGGTAGTCGCTTTGAAAAAGCGGGCTATACATTTCCTAAACCTCTTATAGATGTAAATAACAAACCTATGATTCAGGTTGTTGTTGAAAATTTAAATGTTGATGCAAATTTTATCTTTATAGTACAAAAATCTCATAGAGAAAAATACAATTTAGATACATTATTAAATTTAATAGCACCGGGATGTAAGATAGTAGAAGT
>JACCEE010860032.1_pt1 | contig 21249 bp, 13 predicted proteins | sample 7449931 | NCBI WGS metagenome assembly JACCEE01 (sample SAMN15323457, study PRJNA562643) | freshwater metagenome | isolation source: river surface water | place: USA:Blue River Watershed | collected 2017-08-19 | reverse complement strand
TTGATGGCGATGGCATGATTGCCAAAATATCATTTGCTGATGGGCGCGCCCACTTCCGCAATCGCCATATCCGCACCGCCGGATTTGTTGCCGAACAAAAAGCCGGAAAACCCCTTTATCGCGGCGTCTTTGGCACCCAAAAACCGGGCGGTTTCCTCGCCAATATCTTTGACACCAAAATCAAAAACATCGCCAATACTAATATTATCTATTGGGGCGATAAGCTGCTGGCCATGTGGGAAGGAGCCGAACCCCATCGCCTCGACCCATACACCCTAGAAACCATTGGTCCTGACTACCTCGACGGCTTATTAAAACCCGGAGATGCTTGGTCAGCGCATCCCCGCATTGACCCTCACTGCGCAATGGATGGCGGCGAGCCCTGTTTAGTCAATTTTTCCGTCAAAACCGGACCAAGCAGCAAGATTACAATTTCCGAATTCAACCCAGCGGGGCAACTATTGCGAAAGCATACCCATTCCGTGCCCGGTTTTGCCTTCCTGCACGATATGGCAATTACCCCCAACTACTGCATCTTTGTCCAAAATCCCGTGACTTTCAACCCCCTGCAATTCTTCTTGGGATTGCGCAGTGCAGGGCAATGTTTGCAGTTCAACCCCAAACAACCCACTAAAATTATCCTCATTCCCCGCAATGGCAAAAACCAGGTGCAGATTCTGGAAGCGGAAAAATGCTTTATCTTCCACCACGCTAACGCTTGGGAAGCAGGAGATGAGGTCTTTATCGATTCCGTGGCTTACGATTCTTTCACTACCATTGACCCCGATGTGGACTTTCGGGAGATAGATTTCGAGACGGGTGTCCCTGGTGCGTTATGGCGGTTTCGGTTAAATTTGACCACAAAACAGACAGAGTATGAGGTGATAGACCAACGCTGTGTAGAGTTTCCCACTCTCCATCCAGAAATGGTGGGGCGTCCTTATCGGTATCTGTACATCGGAGCGGCGGCGCAACCAACGGGCAATGCACCCCTACAAACCGTGTTAAAATTGGATTTAACTACCGGAGAACGCCAAATCTGGAGTGCTGCACCTCGCGGTTTCCTTGGGGAACCCTTGTTTGTACCTCGTCCTGGTGGTAATGCAGAAGATGACGGCTGGTTACTGGTTTTGGTGTATGATGCTGCCCATAACCGCTCTGGTGTGGTAATTTTGGATGCAGCGGACTTAAACCGAGAACCAGTGGCTCGTCTGCACCTAAAACATCATATTCCCTACGGACTCCACGGTAGTTTTACAAAGTTAGTAGTTGGGCTTTAGCCCAAAATTAGGTTAGTAGTTGGGCTTTAGCCCAATCTTGGTTTGTAGTTGGGCTAAAGCCCAAAATTCGGTTCGTAGTTGGGCTTTAGCCCAAATTCCGGAAGAGGCTCGTAGTTGGGCTTTAGCCCAAAAAAGGGTTCATTTGAACTAGAGGGCGCCCATCCCAACTACGAACCCTCTGGGCTAAAGCCCAACTACGAACCTAGTGCGTTTGTAGGGTGGGCAGTGCCAAAAATCTTGCTACTGCCTTTCTAAGAGTTCTTAGTTTTGGCACTGCCCACCCTACTGCTTAAGCAAGAGGGCGCCCATCCCAACTACGAACCCTCTGGGCTGTAGCCCAACTACGAACCTAGGGATTCCTCTAAGCTGATATGATATTTAGGAACGGTTATGCAGGAAGATTATTAGCCGATCGATCCATCTATCGGAGGTGCGTATGAAATTTACCATAGTCATCACTACGTACAATCGCTTATCAGTGCTAAAGCGGGCAATTGATTCGGCTCTGGCGCAAACGGTAAATTGCGAGGTGGTGGTAGTAGATGACTGCTCTCGGGACGGGACGGATGAATATCTGCGCAGTTTGGGGGACAAAGTAGTTTACCGCCGCAACTCCCGCAATTTGGGTCATGCGGAAACGGTGAATGCAGGCGTAAATTTGGCCACGGGGGATTGGATCAAGCTCCTGGATGATGATGATTATCTGGCACCCAATTGCATTGAGGAGATATCGCGAGCAGTAGAGTCCTGTCCTCAAGCTGTTATTTGTTCCTGCCAAGCAGCGCAAGTGGATACCAAAGAAGTGGAACTCCGCCGCACTCGCCAAGTGGGTCCCGGTAATGCTTTTTCCATTCCCCAAGAAGATATTCACTATGGGATGCTGCTCGAGTTGTTGCCCTTTGGCACTCCAGCGCAAGTGGCATTCCGCCGCGATGCGTTTTTAAAAACCGGTGGTTGGGACTCTAGTTTAGATACTAACTGTGATGATATTGATTCTTGGGTAAAAATTGCCCAGTTTGGCGATGCGATTTTTATCAACCATTGCCTTGCTTACCGCACGATTTGGCCTGATTCTTATAATCAAAAGTTTTCCCTAGAAAAGCGGTTAAAGACAAATATCTATATTAAAGAAAAGATTTATCCTCTCATCCATCAAAAGCACCAGTCTAAAATTACATCTTTAGGGGCAATTCGGAAATATATCAATCTGCATTGGGGTATAGTAGCGTTTAAACAGGGCAGAATCGTCAATGGTTTAGAATTAGCTTTCCCGGTGTTATTCTCTGTGGATGCCTGGAAATTGCTGCTGGGAGCGCGGCTATCTAAGAAAGTCGCTGATTACGATGAATTGGCATATCATATCATTTATTGATGGTCATTGGTCATTGGTCTTTGGTCATTGGTTCCTGGTTTTTGGTCATATAGTGGCTTGGGTGTGGTAAAATTAATTGTGCTACACTTGGCTTTTATCGCAGTAGTTCAGGCATAGTTTATAAACAGTTTCTTAAAATCCCAACAGCTTAACCAAATTTCGGCTATGATGTCAAGATAGTTGCATTGTGTCCCCTGGCAGACTAAGGGCGCTAAAATTCGAGCAGACCTTGAACCTCTATTAAGCTGTGATATTTTCTTCTCGGCGACGCGCCATCCCAACCCAAACGATAATTCCCAGTTGGCATCTTACCATAGAAGGCGATGCACCCCATCAGCCTGATGCTTTGGTGGTGGCGGGAGCTGTACCAGAAGTAAGTCCGGGAGGACGGTTTGCTGTGGTGGGGGATATATGGTTGACCAACGATCGGTCATTGCACCAGCGGTTAGGGATGAAAACGGCGGCTAACCCCTGGCAGTTGGTGGCGCCACTGTGGGAGCGGTGGGGAACCGACTGACTGGGGATGCTGGAGGGAGCTTTTGCGCTGGCAGTGTGGGACAGGGAGGAGGGAAAATTGTGGCTGGGGCGCGATCGGGTGGGGGCCCGCACTCTATACTACACCACCACCCCACTGCAGCGAGTTGCCCCCCGCCTAAGTACCCTCAACCCCTATCATAATAAAGAATTAGACTTAATTGCCCTGCGAGATTATCTCTCCTGCGCCTTCGTTCCTGGGGAAAGAACTATGTGGCAGCAAGTGCGGGAATTGCCTCCGGGGACATTCATGTGTTTGGGAGTAGATAGAGAACCTCAACCCTACTGGCAGCTTGGGGTAGATATCCAAAATCCCACACTTAGTTTAGCACAACACGCGGCACAATTGCGCTTACTTTTAGAGCAAATTGTCAGGGAATCTTTGCCGGGGGATGAACCGGTAGGCGCTTATTTATCTGGCGGTTTAGATTCTAGCTGTGTCACCGCGATCGTCTCCCAATTGCACCGCCAACCCATCCATACTTACTCAATTCATTTTGGCCCCGACTGTCCCAATGAATTGGAATTTTCCAGCTTAGTCGCTGCCCACTGTGGCACCGAACACCATATTATAGAAATCACGCCCCAGCAGATGTGGGAATTGCTCCCCATCACGATGGCCAATTTAGACGACCCGATCGGCGACCCCCTCACCGTCCCCAACTATATTATGGGACAAATCGCAAGGCAAAACGTCAACGTCATTTTCAACGGCGAAGGCGGCGACCCCTGTTTTGCCGGTCCAAAAAACAAACCCATGCTCTTAGATGCCCTCTACAGCCAAATTACCACAGCCAGCAGCTTCCAGAGCGACTACATAGGGGATAAAAATCTAGAGGCTTACCTCAATTCCTTCCAGAAATGCTTTGCTGACTTGCCCCAATTACTCCACCCAGAGATTTGGGCAGCAGTGCAAACAGAACCATCCTTATTTGCCCCACATCTTACCGCCGCCGATACCAGCTATCTCAATCGCCTGATGTTACTGAATATCCGATATAAAGGCGCTGATCAAATCCTCACCAAAGTTAATAACATGACTCGTGCGGCGATGTTAGAGGCACGTTCCCCCTTATTCGACCAAAGGATAGTAGAACTTAGCTTACAAATTCCGCCCCAATATAAACTGGCTGGAGCCGATGAAAAAGCAGTTTTAAAACAAGCTGTAGCCGATTTACTGCCCGAAGCTATTTTAACCAGACCCAAAAGTGGGATGATGGTGCCAGTTAACCTGTGGTTTGCCCGGGAATGGCAGAGAAGGGCTCGGTCATTGCTGCTCAATAAAAAAGCCGCCATTGCCCCTTATTTAGACCAAAAAGTTATCAAAAACTGGTTGGAATATCGGGGCGATACCTGGCGGCGTTACGGTGTCAAGCTGTGGTTACTAACCAGTTTAGAAATTTGGCTGCAAAATAATTAATAATTAATAATTAATAATTATTAATTATTAATTGATAGCCGATAATTAATAGTTGACAGCTAACAGTTGATAGTTGATGGTTGATGGTTATGAAAGATAATGTGATTAAGGATAAATCATTTTCATTTGCATTGCGGATTGTGAAACTCTTCCAGTATCTTAATCAAGAAAAACGTGAGTATGTTCTCTCTAAGCAACTTCTGCGGAGTGGTACAGCAATCGGCGCATTAGTTCGCGAAGCAGAATACGGCGAAAGTCGTGCCGACTTCATTCATAAATTGACAATCGCCCTCAAAGAAGCCAACGAAACTCAATATTGGCTAGAATTATTACACAAAGGTGGTTATATAGACTTAAAAGGGTTCAACTCCATCAACCAAGACTGCATCGAGCTTTTAAGACTATTAACCTCAATCATAAAATCAACTAAGCAAAAAATAGACAATTAACAATTATTAATTAATAATTGTTAATTATCAATTGTTAATTGTTAATTATCCGAAATTATCATCAGCCAGTAAAACCCCGACACCGGTAGTGAGGGTCCAAGCGGTGCCATCGCTATCAATGATACCGACTGAGCCATCTTGAGGGAGCATATTCTGACTCCGAATGATGCCTTGGGATACTACTTGGAGCAGCTTTCTCGGACTAACAACGTCTAACTCCACATAGTGGCCAGATTCTAACCAGGCAATTTCTTGAGGGGATAATTTTGCCTTCACCGGTGCGGGTAATTGTTTGGCTTCGGCGGCTGATTCGGGGGATTTGCGCAGAAAAATCTGAGAATTTTTGAAGATTTGGCGGGGGAGCAATCCCAAATCATAAATAGCGACTTGGCTGGTACAGAACCAGGTGGGACTGGTTTGGAGATGGTAAACCAAACTGAGGCCGATCGGAGTGGCATCGTGAAGCGCATAAACTTTCAGGTCTGGGTTTTGGCGGAGCATTTCCATTACCGTGGTAAAAATGCTTTGGGGATAACCGTTGAAGCTGAGGACGGCGCAGTTGTTTTCAAAGTGGAAGTTATTGGCGATGAGCATTTGGGCGATTTCGGGTCGATCGCACACCACCAACCGGTCAAAACTGTAATCTCTCAGTTCCTCACGCACTGGCACCTGATCCGGTTCTGGGCTGGGCGGGGGCAACATTTTCCCGATCGTTCTATTTAGGTCCTGCCACCGCCGAATCCAACCTTCTAACTGACTGCTCGGCACTACCAAAGATTGGGCTTTTAGCTGTTTGGCCTTCACCAGCCACAATCCGATACTAATTACGGCGAGTACCGCATAAACAGCAAACAGTTGTTTCGAGCTGAACCAAATAATCACCCCCAGGCCAACAGCCACGGCTACGCCGATAAATTGACCTAATTTTTGCAAACGCTTGCCTTGCTGTCCTAGGCGTTTGTTGATTAAGTATAAAAGCTGATTTCGAGTAAAATAAAAAGTTTTATTATCGGAAACATGGTCGATAAATTTATCAAAAAGGGAGTCAGTAATTTGGATTTTTCCCATATTACTTGGCTCAAAAGCAAATGGCTGTTGACACCGCTTGCAGCGTCCCTTATTGGCCAGCCGTTCTTTTAGAGTATTCTTCGTTCCACAAACAACACATTTCATAATGCCCCTTTTACCCTAACACTTGATTGCTCAATAAAACGCTGTAATCTTCCCGCTTTCGCATCAACCGATGCTGGCCATTGGCGGTAATTAAAACTTCCGCTGGGCGAGGCCGGTGCAGGAAATGAGAAGACATGGCATAACCGTAAGCACCGGTATCTAAAATAGCAATAATGTCCCCTTCTTGTAAAGCTGGCAGTAGGCAATTCCGCCCCAAATAATCACGGGAATAGGTGGTATTACCACACACATCTGTAGGATAAACGATTCCCCCCTCTCCCCCCCTGGGAGAGGGGATGGGGGTGAGGGCTTTAGCTCCTGATGGTGTTCTCTCCCAGGTGACGATTTCCCGATAGCCGCCGTGGACCGATGGCACGGATAAATTAGCTACCGTGGTATCTACGCCTAAGATTTGCTTGTCCTCTTGCCACTTCACTGCCACCACTGTGGCGAGGATGCAGGCGCAACCTGCCACAGCCGATCGGCCCGGTTCTATAATCAAGTCTATATCCTGGGGAACCTTTTGCAATGCTGCTGTCACCTGATCACCAAAGTTTTCCCAGTGAAAAGCAACACGATCGTGGTGATAAGGATAGCCGAAACCGCCGCCAAAATCCAAGTATTCCCAATCGGGCAACAGTTGACCGATCGCCAAAAGCTGCTCAATCACTTGGGTAAATGCTGCCGTGGCATTGGTGCCAGTACCCCGATAAAAATGGAGTCCTCCTAAGCGTAAACCAGATTGGCGCGCCATGTTCACTGCTGCCGAAAATTCATCGGGACGCACGCCGATGCGGCTATCACCAGTGATTTCTGGCAAGTTTAGGCGCAAACCCAATTTTAGGTGACTAATCATCTTATCAGTTTTACTGGCCACATGGGCAAATAGTTGCAGTTGGGAGATGCTATCTAAATTAAACTTGCCCACGCCCCAGTCTAATAACTCTTGCATTTCAGACCGGTTGAGATTGCTCCCGCTGTAAACTATTTGTTTCGGGTCAAATCCAGCTTTCAGCCCGAGGTAAACGTCCCCGGGACTGTTGGCGTGGAGTCCCCAACCGTAGTTATGAAAAATCTGCATCAGCGGGATACTACCATTGGTGACGCTGGCAAAGTGAAACTGCGTCCGCTCATAGGGAATCGATTTGGTAATCCGAGCGATCGTCTGTCCCAGGACAGCTTCCTGATACACATATAGAGGAGAGCCGTAGGTATTAAGTAATGAGCGGGCTACCTCTTGAGCAAAAGGGATTTTTGTCATTGGTCATTTGTCCTTGGGTAGGGATTCTTTTGTCATTTGTCCTTTGTCATTGGTCATTTGTCATTTGTCCTTTGTCATTGGTCATTTGTCATTGGTCATTTGTCCTTTATTAATATTTATTTGTATGTTTATAAAAATGAATATTAAGTTGTAGGGTGGGCAGTGCCAGCCGCCAAATTATTCATGGTCAGAGAAAATTCTCCCCGGCACTGCCCACCCTACTTTAGCTCCAGGTATGATACCTCTCGTTTAAGTAGGGTGGGCAGTGCCAGCCGCCAAATTATTCATGGTCAGAGAAAATTCTCCCAGGCACTGCCCACCCTACTTTAGCTAAGGACAAGTGACTAAGGACAAGGGACTAAGGACAAGGGACAAATGACCAATGACCAATGACAAGGGGGATACTCTTGCTGCTGGTTCGCCAGCAACTTCGGTGCGCCAGAGTTGCCACATCAAGAGTAACCAGAGGATTTCCCCGATGCGGCGACTATGGATGTTACCACCAAACTTACCCTGAAGAGTTTGCATCAGGAGGTCAGGATTGAACCTGCCTTCAGCACGCAACACCTCGGGATTGAGCCAGCGATAGATTTCTGGCCACATTTTATTTAAACACCAATGGGTGAGGGGGACACCCATCCCCCGTTTTTGTCGCCAGATAATTTCTGGAGGGAGCCAAGGCTCAGCGGCGCGTTTGAGGATATATTTTTCGCAGGAACCGCGTAGGAACAAGTCGCCGGTAAGCTGAAATTGATATTCGGCGAGGGGTAAGTGACAAAAAGGCGATCGCACATCCAAACCCCACCACCGGCCCAAAGCCGTCGCCCGAGGGTGGATATTTTGCGCCCCTTTCAACATCAAAGTTGCCCGCCGCAACCGGTGCAACAGTCCCTCAGAAAACGACGGGTCCAAAGCCTCCTCCAACCAATCTCCTGGGTTAATACCTGCCAAGACCGCCTGCACTCCTTCCGGAAATGCCGCCGCCTCATAACCCGCAAGGCGGTGAAACGTGCGCAGGTATTGCTCGGTAAAGTTTCCCCTGTCTTCGGGATGTTCTTGGCTATAAATCCCCGCCGCAATCATCGGTTTATTTGTCCAACCAGCAAACAGTTGGTCGCCGCCTTCCCCATTAAAAACCACGGAAGTGTCTTGCGCCGCCGCTTCTGAGAGTAAGTACAAAGGTACTGTTACCCCATCCCCAAAAGGCATATCCAGAGCCTTCGCTGTCGCCGCCATTGCCTTGCGAACCCGCTTTGGCGTCACAGGTACTTTCACCAACGGAATTTTTAACCAGTTCGCCACTTGTTCCGCATAAGGCAATTCCGACGCCGCGTCGGCACCAAAATCCAGGGTATAACCCCGTACTTGCACTCCCATCCGCACCAGCAAAGCGGCGACTACAGAAGAATCCAACCCCCCAGAAAGGAAAACCCCCACCGGTTCTGAGGGTAAATGGCCAATTTGAGAGCCAATAGCCTCCTCTAAGAGCCCTTGCAACCGGGTAACGGCTCCGGTTTCATCCTTTACTTGTTGCGGCTGGGAACGCCATTGATATTGATTTCGAGACTCTGTTAATCCCGAATCTGTACATTGCCATACTATTTCCGTTCCCGCTGGTACGTTATAGACCTCCGCCACTGGGGTTAAAGGAGTAGGAACGTATGAGAAGCAGGTATAACCATAAAAACCGGGAATGCTGATATCCCGTTGTGGTTTCACAGCCAGGAGCATCTGGAGCCGGGAGGCAAACCAAATGACATTTCCCTCCCGAGTCCAGTACAGCGGAACCCGCCCAAAGGGTTCTCGCCCTAAAATCAGGGTGTCCTCCCTTACCTCTACCCAGGCGTCTTTGGCATCAGGCAATCCAGAGGCAGAAAGGGTCGCTAAGACCCTCACCCCCCTACCCCCCTCTCCCAAGTGGGGAGAGGGGGGGGATGGGAGGAATGTTACTCCCCATAGTCCCCCCATTCCCCACATTCCTCCTTGAACCTCTCCCTTGGGGGCAATTTGCCGCAGTCGGGAGGCAAGTTCGGGGGTGCCATGACCCCAATAACCGATAAAGTCATTTGTCATTTGTCATTTGTCCCTGGTCATTTGTCATTTGTCATTTGTCCTTTGTCCTTTGTCCTTTGATTATTCATACAAATGAAGAAAGACAAGGGACAAGTGACAAGGGACAAGTGACAAGGGACTAAGGACAACCCTCGTTTCTGATTTACTTGACGATAAAGGTTTCGGAGCTGATGAGTCTTTTTCCTGTGAGTAAGCGTACCTCCCATTGACCGACTTTTGCCTCGGTTGGGAAGCGATAGCCGCAGTGGGTGGGCCATACTGATTTATCTATTTCCCTGGTTTGGTAGCGGTTTTGGTGGGCAATTTGCCCCGTGGGGTCGAGCCAATCACACTGGAGAGATAATTTTCTCCCCAGTGGCGCATTTTGTAAGGTGACTCGATAGTAAACTTCGGGACTGTCTTGCCTCTTGATTTCCTGAATGTTGCTGCCCTTTTCTACTGCTAGGCTGAGGCTGTCTTCATAGCTGGATATAGCAGCCATTTGTTGGTTGGTGCCATAGATCCAGAAGGCGCCACCAGCTAAGATTACCACTAAACCGGCGATCGCTCCCACTCCCAGCCACAGATATCGCCGCTGCTGTTGAGCTAATGCGGAACGCCGCTGGACTTGTACCAGAGCCTCATCGAGCAAATCCCCGGGCAAATTCAACTCCTGCAAAATCTCTTGCACTTGTTCTCGGTTCAGCTCTTCTTGACGATTCTGGTGGAGGCGTTCCACCTCGGCGACTACTTGCTCTAGTTGGTCGCCATTTAGTTTTTGGTTCATCTCTCTGGCTCCATCTTCTTTTGTCCTTTGTCCTTTGTCCTTTGTCCTTTGTCCTTTGTCCTTTGTCCTTTGTCCTTTGTCCTTTGTCCTTTGTCATTAGTCCTTGGACAAGGGACAAGGGAGAAGGGACAAAAGAAGAGATCCTCCTCAAAATCACTCTACAAAATTCCGAATAGATTGCCGGTAAACCAGGCATACAAGAGAAAGAACAGCCATCCTTCCCACTTGGTCACTTGTTTATCTTGGGTGACAAAGAAAAATAAGATAGTTGCCACTAACATCACCGGGACGCTGAGATGTAAAAGGTTGGCAGGCAGGGTTAAAGGTCCAATTAATGCCGGGATTCCCATCACCATCAAGGCGTTAAAAATATTGGAACCTAAAACGTTGCCAACAGCGATTTCTGGGTTGCCTTTTTTGGCAGCACTGACGCTTACGATTAATTCTGGCAAAGATGTACCCACGGCAACGGCGGTGACGGCAATCAGTTCTTTGCCAATATTGAGAATTTCTGAGATTTTCGTAATCGATTCAATGGTGTAATCCGCGCCGAAAAACAGAAAAACGGCGCTGACGGCGACGATAATTAGCTGGTTGGTCAGAGAGGCTTTGGGTTGTTGATTACTTTCTGGTGATTCTGCTGCGGCTTCGCTACCATCGCTGCTACTGATGGTGTACAATAAATATACTACATAGCAGGCGATGCAAATGAGAGCTTCTCCGATGGTAAATTTGCCGTCATACACGGTTAATGCCAGCAGAAATGCGGAGCCAACAAATAGGGGTAAATCTACGTGAATTAACTCATAATAGATATCCATTTTGTTGCTGATGACTGAGGCAAGGCCGATAATTAGAAAGATGTTGGCGATGTTGGAACCAACGACGTTACCCAGGACGATTTCCGATGAGTTTTGCTGTACGGCAATAATCGAGGATACCAGTTCCGGTAAGGATGTGCCTACGGCTACAATGGTAACGCCAATAATAAAGGAGGGTAGTCCTAAGAGTAAACCGATTTTTTCGGCTGCTTCGGTAAAGTAATCTGATGATTTAACGAGAACTCCTAGGCTGACGATGAAAACGCCAAGCCAAATTAATAATTCCATGATGGTTTTTGGTGTGGTTATTAGTTGGTTCTTTGTCCTTTGTCCTTTGTCCTTTGTCCTTTGTCATTGGTCCTTTGTCCTGAAGTCATTTGGTGACTACTTACTGTAGGTTGGGTTGAGGAACGAAACCCAACGCAAGCAACCGCAGCCAAAGGACAAGTGAGAAGTAACAAGTGACAAGGGACAAATGACCAAGGACAAATGACCAAGGACAAGTGACAAGTGACAAATTTACAGGTTGTGAATGGGGACTGGGGGTAAATCGTCGGCGGGTTGAAATCCAAAGACGCGGGAGTAGAAGTAAAATTCGCCTTCGAGAGCGAGTTTGATGTTTTCGGCGCGCCGGAAACCGTGTTGCTCGCCTGGGATGGGGATGTAGGCGACGGGCAAGCCTTTGGCTTTGAGGGATTCTACCATCTTTTCGGTTTGGTTGGGGGGTACTACTTTGTCCTCGAGACCTTGAAAGAAGATGACGGGACAGGAGAGACTCGCGCAATGGTGAATGGGCGATCGCTCTAGATACAGGTCTCGCCGATCGGGATAGGGACCGATGAGGCGGTCCAAATAGCGCGCCTCAAACTTATGGGTATCCTGAGCCAATGCCTCTAAATCGCTCACCCCATAATAACTGGCTCCGGCTTTAAACACATCACGGAAGGTGAGGGCGCACAGTGTGGTGTAACCCCCCGCACTACCCCCAGCGATCGCCATGCGGTTCCCATCCACCAAACCCAGATTTGCCAGATGTAACGCCCCATTCACACAATCATCCACATCCACCACCCCCCACAACCCATCGAGGCGGGACCGATACTCTCGTCCGTAACCCGTACTACCGCCATAGTTCACATCCAACACCGCAAACCCTCGCGATGTCCAATATTGAATCCCCAAATTGAGACTCGTACTGGTTGCTGCCGTCGGTCCCCCATGACTTTTCACCAACAGCGGCGGTAATGAGTCAGGGGGGGCGCTATAATCCCGATTTTGCGGCGGATAAAATATCCCATATGCCTTGCGCCCATTGGTGGTGGGAAATTCCACCGGTTGCACTGGGGACAGAAACCCCATATCGATTTCCACATTGGCACTGCGGCGCAATACCTCTATTTGTTTGGTTTGCAAATCCAACACCACCACCGATAGGGCCTGTGTGGGATGTCCGCCGAGAAATAAAACTCGATTTCCCGCCACTTGGGGGGAGGATATAGAAGTGTAGGGGATGGTGAGGGTTTGTAAATTACCCGTGGTTAGGTTTAAAGTGGCTAAATACCAGATACCCTGCTGGGTGTAGGTGCAGACGATTTGGTTAGGGGAAGCAAAGCTGTAGGTCTTCATCCCAAACACCCACTGGGGTAAGCCAAATTCTGCTTCCATCGGACAGAGAGCCTCTGTACCACGATCGCTCAGGCGATACAGGTTCCACCAGCGGGTGCGAACATCGTCAGATGTGGCGGAACGATCGCTCACAAAATAAAGCACCCCATCAGGAGACCATTCGGGCTGAAAAATCGATTCAGTTGGTCCCCCCGCTACCAGTCGGGCCTCTCCCAAAGAACCATCCCCATTAACCGGGGCCACCCATAATTCTGTCCCATCCCAAGGCATCTGGGGATGATGCCAGCTCAACCAGCAAAGTTGACTACCATCGGGACTCAGACGCGGCGAGGAGTAGAAATCACCCCCCGCCACCAACACTTGTGATGGTTTTGGGTCAACTTCCGGTAACGCCGCCACGGTTACAATGGTGTTCGTGGGTTCGCCGCCACCGCTGTGGTCTTCCCGAACGCAGATGAGACGATTTCTGGCACTATCCACCGCAAAATCCGCATAACGCATGGAGTCTATGGGGGTTAGCGGTTCGGGAAAACCTCCCACTTCTTGCCGATAAATGCGCCCATCTTCCAGATTGGAAAAATAGACTACACCAGCAGCCACAGTGAAGGCTCCGCCGCCGTATTCATGGACACGAGTGCGCACATTAAATGTGGTCAAATGTCCTTGGTCCTTTGTCATTTGTCCCTGGTCCGATGTCACCCCAGGGGTGACATCGGTGATGGTGCCATCTGGGGTACGGCGGACCAGGACGTTCCGTCCCCCTTCACTGGGCCGCATCTCCAACCAATAAATATCCTCACCATCCCAAGCCACTTCCACCAGCTTAATCGTCCCCGCCACAATCAAATCCGAGGTGATGGGGGATTTCCAGGCTCCATATGGTGCGATCGGCATTGCTACTCTCCTTTGTCCTTTGTCTTTTGTCCTTTGTCCTTTGTCCTTTGAATTGATAATTATCAATTATCAATTATCAATTATCAATTGTCCTTTGTCCTTTGATGACAAGCTGCCTTGGGACAAGTGACAAACGACAAATGCCTTCCCTACTCACCCCCAGAGACTTTTTTTGGTGCGGGTAGGCGCTTGATGTAATCTCGAATCACTTCTGACATGGAAACCCCCCGGCTCTCAGCTTCTGCTTGCAGGCGGTCTTTTTCCTTTTTTGTCAGCCTGATTTGCAAAAGTTCTTCTCTAGCCATTTTATGTCTGTCTTTACGATAGTATTTACATTATATAATTGAAAAGGTGCCACTCTGGGGGAGAGGCAGGGGATAGAGAAGCACCAGTTTAGGGACCGAGGGGACAGCGGCAGGGGCAGAGAAGGGGGGGACCCAACCTGGCATCACATTGGAGACGCTTGTATGATGATTGATACCGCTATGCTGATCAACTTGCTCCGACCTTTAGCCCTGATTTTATGTGGTTTAGTCGGGGGATTAATATTTGAAAAGCGCATCCTGAAAAAGATTAAAAAAATCTTAGAAAAGAATGGAATTAAATTAAACTTAGCTGTGAGTGAATACCTGCGAGGCGTCCCCTTTGTCATATTTTTTGTTTTGGGGATTTACGTGGCTATAGTCAGCAGCAATTTAAACGACGAAATTCGAGATTTACTCTCAAAAATGCTGCTGGGAATTATCTTGGGTACAGCTACGATAGTTGCCTCGAGATTGGCTTTGGGTTTTGTGCGTCTTTATAGCCACACTTCTGAGGGAGTTTTACCGTTAACATCTTTGTTTGAAAATCTCACCAATTTGGTGATATTTACCATCGGCACCTTGATTATTCTCCAATCTATTGGCATTTCTATTACTCCATTGCTGACAGCGTTGGGGGTGGGTGGCTTGTCAATTGGTTTGGCTCTGCAAGCAACTTTAGGTAATTTGGTGTCTGGGGTCAATATTATCATGTCAGGAAAGGTCAAGCCTGGTGATTATGTGAAGCTTGAAACTGGGGAAGAAGGCTATGTAACTGATGTGACTTGGCGGCATACTACTATCCGAGAATACCCGAATAATCTCATCGTGGTGCCCAATGCTAAACTGGTTTCCTCCACTTTTAAAAATTACTATCTTCCCCAAAAAGAAATGATGGTGATGGTGGAAGTCGGGGTGGCTTACGATAGTGATTTAGAGCGCGTGGAACAAGTAACAATTGCAGTGGCACAGCAGATTATGCAGGATGTAGGGGGATGCGTGCCGGAATTTAAACCATTTATGCGCTATCATACTTTTGGGTATTTTAGCATTAATTTTACGGTGTATTTAGCATCTAAAGAATTCATCGACCACCTGATTGCCCGCCATGAATTTATCAAGTTGCTATATAAGCGATATCACGAAGAGGGGATAAAAATTCCTTTTCCCATTCAACCAGTTTATCTCCCGGAAACCAACGATAATACCCCCCATGACAGCCATAACATTTCATAGGTCTTAGGTCATGGGTCACTCGTCCTTGGTCAAGGGAATAAAGGCTAGAAAAGGCGTTGGTGACTGGGGACTGGTGGGTGTTCCTGATTGCCTCTTTTTGCTTTTTGGGCTAAAGCCCTTCCTCGAACCCTCTGGGCTAAAGCCCTTCCTCGAACCTCTTGGGCTAAAGCCCTTCCTCGAACCTTCTGGGCTCAAGCCTAACTAAGAACCTGGGAGGGGGAGTGGTGAGATTAAAGGTTTTCGGGCTGGGCAAATACGGTTTTGGCTTGGAGCTGGATGGGCAGTTCGGCAATATTGCCAATGCCGAGAAATAGACCATCTTCTCGGGTTACTTGGACAATAGATGAGCTGTGGTGACTGGTAGGAGCTGGGGCAAAGGTAAAATCAGAAATCTGCTGGCCTTGGCACCAGCGGCGGGCGTTTTCTGGGGTGAGGGTGACGCTGGCTAAGTGGGTGAGAGCGGCAGCGGGAGAAATGGGTTGAAAGGTGTTTTGGTGTAGTTGGGTTTCTATTTGGTCGAAAGTTAGGCTATCTGGAAGGGTGAAACCACAGGCGGCGGTGCGCTGGAGGTAGGCGAGGGTGCCACCACCCCCGAGGGCTACTCCTAGGTCACGGGCGATCGCTCGGATATAGGTTCCTGCACCACAACTTACCGCTAGCTGCACTTCGGGAAAATCTCCTGGTTGCCACCCGAGCAATTCGATACTACGCACTTCTACTTCTCGCGAAGGTACTACTACTTTTTCTCCCCTTCTGGCCAAGTTGTATAGGCGTTGACCCTGGACTTGAATGGCGCTGTAAGCGGGAGGCACCTGTTGAATTTTGCCCTCAAACTGCTCGAGGGCTTCTCTGACTAATTCTAAGGTTAGTTGTGGCATGGGTTGGGCGGCGATAACTGGACCATCGGTGTCATCGGTGGTGGTGGTGACACCAAGGCGAACGATCGCCCGATATGCTTTGTCTTCTTGTAGGTACTGGAGCAGGCGGGTTGCTTTTCCTAGGGCGATCGGCAATACCCCCTCCGCCGCCGGATCCAAAGTGCCGCCATGTCCCACCCGCTTCATCCCCAACAGCCGCCGGATCCTCCCTACACAGTCGTGCGATGTCATACCTGCAGGCTTGTTCAGATTCAGAAAACCTGAGTATTCTGGCATTTTTGTCATTAGTTGACTCCTCTATTTACTCCCTTGGATGTTGTATCTCTCTGTTTCACAATACTTGTTTAACCGAACCCTTAGCAAGGGAGACACCAAGAATTACATCCCGATGCACCCCCTCAGCAATTGACCCAAATTATTGCGATCGCATCCCGGACTTCGTATCCCTAATATTTTTCCTCATTATCGATGACCCCAAATGTTTTCATCCCTGACCTCCTTTTAGACCAGAAAACTCCCAGCTATTTTTGGGGGTTTTCGGAATTATCTAGAAATCTATCCTGGTCTATCTAGGATTCATTTTTTACCTTGATTAGCGAGGTTTTTTTGACCATAAAAATTATCGTTTTCCTCCTGGCCATTTGGGTGATTTGCCCCATCATTTCCGGTTTTGTATGTGGTGCTATAACATCCATGCCTTCCTCCTTATAACCCGGAAATTGATGAGGCAATATCGCTGACGTTCCTGGATGAACTACTTATTCTATCAAATTCTGTCGATTTCTGCGCAATTTTATTGGTGTTTCAGCCCCATAAAGAACTAGAAAGCTGGGTGAGGGCAATTTAATTCGTAGTTGGTAATTCGCAATTTAACCCGCCTAGATTTTCCTATCTCCCAGTGCCACCAGCGGCAGGAAAAAACGTTAATTTGTACTTACAAAAATCAATACGTCAACCTGGCGAAAATTGATTAAATCTGAGCAGGGTAATTTCCTGTAAACTAAAAAAGTCTATGGGTTAGGTTGGTTGATGGGGCGCCAATTTGGGTTGTGATACCGGGAGCGGAGAGTTTGAGGGAACATGCAATGGTTGATGGGACAATTCCAGGGAAGAAATGCTACTACAATAAAATTAGGGGGTATAACCCCTCATAAGTAATTATACTTATCTAGTCAAGGATGCAGGCATTCCCCTCACACCAAGGAGATAAATTTGATGTCAGGAACTAATGTGTTAGAGCGGACGACACTTGAGGCTTCCCAGTCAAAGGGAGAAATCGAGTCTGGTGCAGATATGCCAGAGGCAAATCAACTTCCAATTACCATAGAAGATGGTCAGGAACGGAGGTCCGAGGCACCTAGTTGGGAGGTACGCCTGGGACAAGTGGGTAAAGAGTTGGCGCAAGCGCGCCAAGGGAAAGGGATTTCCCTGGAGCAACTGCATATGCAAACGCTGATCCCCAAATATCATCTGCAATCTCTAGAAGCGGGGAGAGTGGAAAAATTACCAGAGCCAATATATGTCCGGAGCTTTGTGAAGAAAATTGGAAATGCTCTAGGGTTGGATGGGGAAATGCTGGTAGCTTCCCTCCCAAACCTTGCAGGTACAGAGACTGCCCACTGTGCCAAGGCGTCGGGGGTGAAATCCCACAGTAAATTGATTCTGGGAACGGCTAATTTGTACCTAGGTTATGCGGCGCTGGTGCTGATCGCTATTGGCGGGCTGTTTTGGCTGTATGGCCAGCAGACTCCCACTGCAGGCAATAGAGGCAATGTGCTACCGTCTGGGGATATTGTTACGCCCCAGTGAGGGAAACGCGCTGGTGACGGGCTCTTGTGGGGTGAAAGCTGGGGCATGAAAGGCTAACGCCAAACTTTGGTTGGGGTTTTCAGCCAAAAAATCCGGGTTCTTTTTTGCAGCAATCAATCAATCAGCCAGGACGCGATGATACGCCAGGTTTTGTGGAATTTGATCGGTTGGTTCCCCAGCTTTTATGGGGAGGACAGTGGGGTTGAGCGGGTATTGCAACCCAGCCGCTTTGGCGATCGCCCGAGGTGGAGTCGGGTTAGAGGTGCAACGCCCAGATCTCAACCGGAACAAATGTTCGTACCGTTGCGAGTGACGCCGGATAGCGCCACTGACTTGAACCGTCAGGTCTGCGAAGCGTCGGTTCGGGCTGATTTTCTGCCCCGGGCGATCGTCCAAGCCAGAGAAGCTACAGGCAGTTTAGAAATCTGGGATTTTTTGGCCGCCATTCCTGAAGATCCACTGTTTCGCTGTTTAGCCATCATCGGTCCTAGTGGCAGTGGTAAAACCACGCTTCTAGAAAACCTATTCCTGACTTACGCTCAAAATCGCCAATCCGAGCGACATTCCCAAGTCACCAAGATGATTCCGGTGCTGCTGTACGTGCGGGATTTCACGACACCGCCGGTAGGTGTTAGCCTCCAGAACGCTGCTGGGGGAACGGCGACCCTAGCAGAGGTAATTTACCAAAGCACTCAGGGAAAGCTCGGGGCAGCACCACCGCCCCACCTGAAAGCCGCTATTGGTCTGGAGGGGTGGGGGAGATGGAAAGCTGCCTCACCCTCCCCATCTCCTAGTCCTATCTTCCCTTTCCTCCCGGCTTTCCCACCCTTGCCATTGGGGCGAGCCGCCAGCGTCAGCGGTGTAGAGCGCAGTCTCCAAGAGCGGCAATATCTGGTGATGCTCGATGGTTTAGATGAAATCTCCCACTCGGAGGCACGCCGGGATATTTATGCCTGGATTGAACAGCAGATGCAAGCCTATCCTAATGCTTGTTTTATCGTTACTTCTCGGTCTTTTGCCTATCGCCAAGCGCCATTAAAAACTGTCAAAATCGTTTTAGAGTTACAGCCTTTTAACCGCCAAGAAATTGAGCAGTTTGTCCATAATTGGTATGCGGGGTATCCAGCCGAAATGCCCCGGTCTCATGCCAGTGCTTCTCACCCAGTGAGGAAATTGTTGGCGGGGATTCAAAGCAGCAACTCGGTGTGGCAAATGGCAACTAATCCCCTGCTGCTCACCGCGATCGCCTCGGTTTTCGACGCCAACAGCACCATCCCCACCAATCGAGTGGAACTTTACCAGGCGCTTTGTGATGTGCTGGCGCCCAAACCAGAGAGCAGCCGCACTAATCCAGGCATTTTAGCCCAAACCGCCCTCCAGTTAATGCGCGATAAAACTCGTCTGCTCTTGAGCGATACTGCCAATCAAAAGGCTTTACCCGCTGAGTTTCCTGATTTATTTATCGCCAGAAGTTCCGGCATCTGGGAATTTGCCCATAAGAGTTTTCAGGAATATTTAGCCGCAGTGGCGATTAAGCAGTCAAGGCGGGAACAGTTGCTTTTGAAATGTTTAGCTGACCCCTGGTGGGAGGAAACTGTGCGGTTTTATGCCGCCATGAGCGATGCCAGTAATGTCATCAGAACGGCGATGGCGCAGCCGGCTACTTTCAAGTTGGCCAGCGATTGTTTGCGCGAAGGGTTGTGTTTTCAACCAGACCTGCGCGAGCAGTTTGATTTAGTGGTGGAAGCCTATTTGGAATCCTCCTCCCCAGAGATTTTCCAGCCTGCGGCTCTGGTATTACTGGCGGAACGTTTGCATCGCCTGGAATTGGTCGATGGTGCTGTGGTTATGGATACGAGCTATATCACCTGCGCTGAGTACCAGTTATTTGTTGACGATCGCCTGGCAGTAGGTCAGCAGCGACAACCAGATTTCTGGCCCAATAATCGATTTCCTATCTGTGATTCTACGGCACCAGTGGCGGGAGTCCGCGCCAGCGATGCGGTGGAATTTTGCGAGTGGCTGAACCAACAAGCCTCGGCGATGTCCATTCGCGGCGTCCGCTACCGTTTGCCAAGTTATCAGGAATGTGTTGCTCATCCCCTCCCGCCAGGAAAGGTGGGTACTTGGTCTTATGCAGGCAAAGATAAAGTGATTGCTGGTTTAGACCCACAAATTTTGCACCAGTGGGAGCAGCAGATGAGGAGTATCCTCAAGACTGACTTAATCAATCAGAAACGCTATGACGATGCTAACGCTACGCCTTCAGGCGATCGCGCTTGTCTCCGGAGCCGCCATATATATCTAGACCCCACCCGCAGCTTAATCCGCCATCTGGCGGAAATCCTCACCAAAAGCAGCCTGGAACTGGGAGAATCCCATCCTCAAGGTTCTGCACTACCCCTCCGCCTGGTCCGCAGTTGGACCGTTGCCTCCAATCATCAGATCCTCCGTCACATCGATCGGCTACGGGATATCCTGATTGCTCTGGCTTACGTGTTTGACCTCAGTCATGCTCGCGACCTCGCCCTAGAATTAGCCCGTTGTCGCAAACTGCTATCCGATAGCTGGCGCCGACCTTCCGTTTCACTCCCAGCCCCCTCCAGCGCGGTTTCTGACAATGCTCATCTGGATTTTTCCCGCACCCGTGCTGATTTACTCCTCATCTATACCATCTGGGATTCCCTCGCCCGTACTTATCACTACAAAGCCAAAAATTCCCAACTCCCAACCGGGCAGGTTTCTTCCTCTCCAACATCGGAACCGCCTGCATCAAACCCCCCAGATATTATTTCAGAGTCGCAACCAGCCAACTACCATGATTTAAAGCGCGATTTTGACCGCAAAACCGATGAAATTCTTTATCTCTATGGCTTTTTAGTCTTGATTGACGAGCGCCGCGCCAGACGTTTACCCCCCTGGGAAGGCATTCGCATCGTTATGGAGCGCATTCGTGATTAAGGGTCATTGGTTATTTGTCATTTGTCCTTTGTCATTTGTCCTTTGTCCTTTGTCACTGGTCATTTGTTTGTTCATAAACATAAATTATTTTTGGAATAAATTTTGTGATTCACATAAAATGTGTAGGGGCGAAGCATTCGCGCCGAAATCTCTCAATGAAACGGAAAGACTAATCCGCGAATGCTTCGCCCTTTATAGCAGTAACCAACCCAATATTCACATGAATTGTTGGGGGGAATCGGTTATGGGCTAAACGGCAAGGGCAAAGCCTGACATGGATTGTTGGTTATAGTCATTTCAAATAAGAATGAAACACTCGATATTGCCCTCACCCCCCTACCCCCCTCGACCAGGTGGGGAGAGGGGGGGACCAGAACACGGGGACATCCCGGTC
>JACCEE010725888.1_pt1 | contig 21260 bp, 14 predicted proteins | sample 7449931 | NCBI WGS metagenome assembly JACCEE01 (sample SAMN15323457, study PRJNA562643) | freshwater metagenome | isolation source: river surface water | place: USA:Blue River Watershed | collected 2017-08-19 | reverse complement strand
TGTATTGATTATTCGTCTCTAGGTTGTACTTACTGAGATCCTTGTCGGTTTTGGGGCCGATATAGATATGCCAGGTATCGGTGTTCTTATTCGCCGTTATCGGGGATCGCGAAAGGAACATCTGCGCGGTCGCAGCTTCGTCGGATATGGATATGTGCGAATAGACAGCCTGCTGAATCCCGTTATCGGGATATGCAATCAAGGCAAAATACTTGCCTGCTACGCCTGCCCAAGTAACGCTATCTTTTGACCTTTCAGTTTTTCCGGTGCCAAGATTAAAGGCTTTTTTCTTCCCGTTAGACATTTGGAAAAACTTTCGGGAGTCATATTTATCCTGCTTTTCGTTCCATTTAGGACCAATCTGGGGGGAAGTGGTAAGGGTGTAGGCGACATTACCGAATTTTAGGCCATTTAGGCTCGAGTCACCATCGACGGTAACCTTAAGCTCGAACATGTAATCGTCCGGAAGGAACGAGTATTGCTTGACGAGCGTAAACGCGCTCTCGGTTCCGTCGGAGTTTTTCACTTTATAATCGCGATAAAACCCGATCGACTTGTCGCTAAACACCTTTACATTGAATAAATCGTTAAGGGGAACGACGTTCTCATTGCCGAGAATGATCGAAAAGGCCCTGTTCTGATCGGTTACGTAATCCGCCATCTCAACGTCGCCCGTGACGCTCGAGTGCTTTTTAAGCTTATACGAAACGATGTCGCCGCCTTTGTTGGTAAACTCGGCGCGAATAAGGTCCGTCTCGATGACGTACTTGGTTTCTGTTACGGGAAGTGCCGCGGTCTCGGCCGGTACATCGGCGACGACGGGCGATTCAAGCGGCGTTGCGGGGGTCTCTGAAACGACCGAGGAGGTCGCCGTTACGCTTTGATTTTGATTGGGCTCCGGCAGTGTTTTCTGCTGAGCGGTCGGGGTCTTTGAGGGGGGGTACAGATAATTCTGGACGCTGAATCCCGCCACGACCACGACTACCGACAATACAATCGCAATTACTGTATTTCTTTCCATATTGCGCTTGCTCCTTTTCGATTATGGAACTGGGTCATAACCGCCTTCATGGAAAGGATGACAACGCAGAATACGCTTCAAGGCAAGATAAGACCCCTTAAAAGGCCCATACCTCGTAATTGATTCGTAGGCATACGCAGAGCATGTCGGGTAATACCTGCAGGCGGAAGGAAGGAGGGGGGATATGACTTTTTGGTACATGCGGATAATTCCGCATAGCAGAAACTGAAGCAGTCTCAGCATTTTTTTCCCGATAGCAGCCCCGATTTGCCGAAAAGGAGATCTATCTGTTTTACCCGTTCGGTATAACAGTCCTTGCCCGGAAAAATCAGAACAGCCAGATCATAGCCCACAGCCAGTTGATTTTTGGTCAAACGATACGCTTCACGACTTAAACGCCGGGAATGATTTCTCTCAACGGCCGTACCGTACCCGCGCGGAAAGGTAAAAACTACCCTATTCCGCCCCATCCCGTTAGCCAGGACGAAAAGTTTCGCCCCATCGCAGCTATATTTTTTCCCTTTCCGGAAAACTGTCTGAATGGCGGCGGAACTGCCAAGCCGTTCCGCCTTGGAAAAACCTGAGCTTTTCACGGCTCAATACTGATTAGTAGGGCTTCTTCTCGTCGGAAATGGACAGCTTGTAGCGTCCTTTCGCTCGGCGGCGCTTAAGAATCATGCGACCACCGCGGGTAGCCATGCGTGCGCGAAAACCAAACTTGCGGGTGCGTTTTACCTTACTGGGCTGATATGTCCGTTTCATGGAACTTTCGACTCCTTTATTTGTAAGAACCCTGACTTGTCTTGCAAGACCGGTTCAAGTGTTAATGATTACCTGGATACAACAGGCATCGCAGTATACATTTATGACTAACAGTGGTCAAGAGTTTGGAACCGGCTAATCGCCTGATTGGGGTTTGCCTTTCTTGATGCTCTCGCGTAATCGCGAAAGAACGTCTTTCAGGTCATCGGATACTGTATCGGAAATCGCGACGTCCGGTATATCTTCCGTTACTCGCTGAATTCCCGCCCCAACCTTTTCCTTCGGACGAGTATATGGTGTTTTACACTCCGAGGACACGCGCAAAACGAGATTTTTAATACCGAATTCCGGAAAACTCGAGGATAAGATCCTAATGATGTGGTCTTTCCGAAATTGAATTTCTTGACTCCACCCCGGATGATCTACCTCCACGATAATGGAGCCCTTGTCCACGTCAACGACCCTGCTATGGCTCGCGATCCTCTCGCCGACTGATTCCTTCCATCCGCGGGAAAATGAGGTAGCCTTCGCCATTGCCGAAGGATCTATACCCGAAAACAGCGCGGATACGACCTCGGAGGCCTTTCTAAACTCCTTGCTCATTTCCAAACCCCTCCCTCGATTTGATAGACTTTCGTGCCACTGTGAACGTACCGTTCAAAGGGCTCTCCGGGAAGGAACGTGCAAAAAAGTTGATCGTATTCCGGAAGTAGGGTAAGAAACCGCTGTCTTTTATCGGGATCGAGCTCAAGTAATACGTCATCCATCAAAATTATGGGGAGCCTTCCCGTTAACTCCGTAAAAAACCGAGCCTGCGCGGTACGCAAAAGAAGCGATAACAGGCGCCTTTGTCCCGTCGAGGCCGTAGGCACGAACGGATATACCTTTCTGCAAAAGCGAATTCTGTCGCGGTGAGGCCCGGTTAAGGTAGTGCCCATCTCAACATCCGAAGTTCGACGCTCGGCGAGAAAGGCCTGAACGCCTTCTGGCGTGTCTTTTTTCCAAGAAGGGGAGTAGTCTATGTGAACGTCCTCAATGCCGGTAACTTCCTGATACAGACGCGCGAACACTCGGTTGTAATCCCTGATGGTCTTTTCCCTGCGCCTTACGACCTCAACCCCGGACTCCGCGAGCTGAGCGTCGACCACGTCCAGCAGTCGCGTGTTTTTCTCGCGAATAAGGGTGTTTCGGGTTTTTAGGATTTTTTTATAATTTCTCATCACGTCGATGTAAGAACTGTCATACATCGACAAAGACTGATCTATGAAGAATCTTTTTCTCTCCGGGGAACCCGAGGCGAAATCCAGGTCATCATGGCTAAAAAGCACGCAGGGGATCGTATTGACCAATTCCTTGCGATCCATCACAAGTTTAGCGTTTTTTTCTATCCTCTTTTTTCCGTCCCTGTTGACGATAGAAAGGGTATTAGTCCTTTCCGATTGGTCTCGAAAAATTGCCCGAATGGAGTATTCTGAAGAACCTTCCCTAATAATTTCCTCGTCGTTTTTTGTTCTAAATGAAGAACCATACGAAGCCATATAGAGACTTTCAAGAAGATTACTTTTTCCTTGCCCGTTTTCGCCGACGAAATAAACCTCCTTCGAAAGGAGGTCTATCGTCGCGTTTTGAATATTACGAAAATTAAAGAATGATACCGAAAGAAAAGGCACTTCCCTGTCTCGGTTTCTATTCCATTTGCATCGGCATAACGATGTGGAAGAAATCTTTTTCGGGTTCTGCTTTTACGGTAATGGCCTTCATTGCCTCGGTAAACTCTATTTTGACGCGGTCTGAACCAATAACCTTAACCGGTTCTTCAAGATACAAATAATTAAGCGCAATCGTGATTTCCGCGCCGTCGTACTTGCAGGGAATTTCCTCGCGCGCGGCGCCAATTTCCGTTTCTTGAGAACTGATCGTCAGCGTTCCCGGGGAAGCCGCGATATAAATACGGCGGGATTTCTGTTCAACGAGCAACGAGACGCGTTTTAGGGCCTCAAGAAGGTCTTTAGTTTCTACCTCAAAGGAATATGCCTGGCTTTCAGGAATTACCCTGTTGTAGTTAGGAAACTGTCCCTCGATAAGAACCGACGAAAATTCATAATTTCCGAACCTAAAGAAAATATTTTTATCTCCAACCGCTATGGATAATAGACCCTCGTCCGAAGCACGGCGGTTAATTATCGTAAGTATTTTCGGGGGAATGATAATTCCCTTAAAATCCGGTATGGAAATCCCAAATGATTTTGCGATATATGCAAGGCGTCTTCCGTCTGTCGCGATGAGCTGTAATTTGTCGTCCTTTTTTTCCATGAACACGCCATTCATGAAATAGCGCGTCTCGTCATCGGAAACCGAGAAAACGGTTTGCCCTATCATCTCCTTGAATTCCTTAACGGTGACGTCAAAGAACGACAGACTGCTTGCGGACGTAAACTCGGGAAATTTATCGCTGGTAATGCTTTTAAGCTGAAACTTGGCTTTTTTAGCGATTGAACGAATGTTTATCTTTATATCGTTCTGGTCAAATTCAATCTCCCCTGGAGGTAACGATGAAATGATGCTCATGAACTTATCGCAAAACACGGTGGTTGAACCCGGTTCTGCTATATCAACGGGTATTTTTGTCTCGAAGTTAACTTTGATATCGGTAGCTCGAATGGTTAGGCTTCCATTCTGAGCTTCCAAAAGAACATTGGAAAGTATGGAAATAGCGTTTTTAGTTGCGATTATTTCCTGGGCAATGGCTATTTCCTTCAGAAGGGCATCGCGATCAAAGCTGAATTTCATAATTCCTCCAAGTCTTATATATATTAATATATATAGATATTAATAGTGATAGTAATAGAGTCGGTTGATATCTTAATAACCGATCTATTTATTTGTTCAATAACGATTTACGACTGTCGTAAAACATCGTTACTATTAAGCAGTGTTTTCCACTTATCCACAGAGACCTGCTGTCTCCACACCCTTTCCACATGATACTAGCATAGAATAAACAAGAATAAAACTCTTTTAACTATTGTAGTCTTTAACCATTTTTGTCAGTTTTTGAATGGTAGATTCAAGAGAAGGCTCCGCTTTTAGCCTTTGTTCAATGCTTTGGCATCCATGCATAACGGTAGTATGGTCTCTTCCGCCGAATTCCATTCCCAATTCGGTCGTTGAGTATTCGGTAATCTCACGGGCTATATACATGGCCAACTGACGAGGAAAAGAAATAGCCTTGGTTCTTTTTTTACCCTTTAAATCATTAAAGGAGAGTGAAAAGTATTCAGCAACGACTTTTTGTATCGTTTCGATGGTTACGTTATTCTGCTTAGGCGCGCCAAATGAGTCGCGAAGCTGCTGCTGGGCCGTTTCGAGCGTTACTTCCCTTTGGGTTAACTCCGCATACGCCGTAAGCTTAGTCAGAGAGGCCTCAAGATCGCGAACGTTCGAGGATATATTCTTCGCGATCAAGTTAATCACTTCCTGGGGAATGGATACTCCGCGGGATTCCACCTTTTTAGACAGTATGGCGCATCGGGTTTCATAGCTTGGGGGCTGAAGGTCAACGTTCAAACCGCGCTCAAACCTCGACCGTAGCCTTTCGGAAAGGTTCTTTAATTCCGAAACAGGTCTATCGCACGTGAAAATGATCTGCTTATTGGCGTCATACAGAGCGTTGAACGTATGAAAAAGCTCTTCCTGGGTTTCGTTCTTTTTTTGAAGGAAATGGATATCGTCGATAAGCAGTATATCCGCCGTTCGGTATTTATCCTTAAAGGCTTTCGTCATGTTGTTTTTAATGGACTCGACGAATTCATTCGTAAAGCTTTCAGCCGTCACGTAAATGATTTTACAGCCCTTTTCTTTCCAGGCCATATTTCCGATTGCCTGCATCAAATGGGTCTTACCGAGACCAACTCCACCGTAAATGAGGCAGGGGTTGTACGCGGTTCCAGGGTTTTTTGCTATGGCAATCGCGGCATTTGCCGCGAACTTGTTGTTTTCGCCAATAACGAAGTTTTCGAAAACATAGTCTTTCCTGAGTTGCGGGTGATTAACCCTCTCGCTGCTTGCCTGGACGGGAGCCTTTGTCGGCGACGAATGCTTAGTCAGGGTAACAGGCACCGGCGTCGAGGAAGGAGAGTCTTTTTCCTCTTTTACCTGAGTCTCGGCGCGAGTTCGCTGTTTTACCTCGAAATCTATGGAAATATGCTGGCCTGAAAGATCGAACAGCTTGGCCTCTATCCTATTCTGATATCGTTGCTTAACCTGGTCGCGATAAAAGGCGGAAGGTACGGAGACGACAATGGACAATTCGCCCGAGGTTTCGTATTCCATATTAAACCACATCGCGAATTCCTGTTCCGAGAGCTCGTTTTTAAATTGATTGAGTGTTTCTTTCCAAAAAATGCCGTAATCCCAAGTACCCATAGGGCGCCATTATAACCCTTCTTTACTTTTTTTGACAATGACGGTATTATGAAAATTACGTGTTTCTACCATATAAGGATACAGAATGAATTCGCCTTCCTACTCAGCTAATAGTATTACGGTCCTCAAGGGCCTTGAAGCGGTAAGAAAAAGACCCGGTATGTACATTGGTTCCACGGGTCCCGATGGATTGCATCATCTCGTCTATGAGGTCGTAGACAACTGTATCGACGAGGCAATGGCCGGCGCGTGCGACCGTATTCTCGTGGTTTTGGAAAAAAACGACGTAGTCCGCGTCGAGGACAACGGTCGAGGAATTCCGGTAGACGTTCATCCGGGCGAGGGCGTTAGCGCGCTTGAGCTCGTGCTTACGCGTCTTCATGCGGGCGGTAAATTCGATAAAGGTTCTTATAAGGTGTCCGGCGGTCTCCATGGCGTCGGCGTTTCAGTCGTTAACGCCCTGTCCATATGGATGGAAGCGTACGTTTGCCGCGACGGCTTAGAGCATTATCAGAAGTATCAAGAGGGTAACCCGGTAGAGCCGGTTAAAAGACTCGGTGAATCCGACAAGCGGGGAACCACCATTCGTTGGTGCGCCGACAACACGATTTTTACCGAGACGACGACGTATAATTTTGACGTTCTGGCGACCCGCCTTCGAGAGCTTGCCTTCCTCAATTCCGGTATTACCATTCTTCTTCGTGACGAGAGACTTTCCACCCCCAAGGAACTTGAGTTTAAATTCGACGGTGGTATCCGCCATTTCGTCAGCTATTTGAACGAGAATAAAAATGCCCTACATAAAGAGCCGGTATATATTTCGGGGGAGCGGGACGATATCGTCGTAGAGGTCGCGTTTCAGTATAACGACTCCTTCAGCGAGATCATGCTCAGCTTCGTTAACGATATCAATACCCGCGAGGGCGGAACTCACTTGGTTGGGTTCAAGAGCGCTATAACCCGCGTACTCAATGAGTTCCTCAAGAATTCAAAGCTTGCCAAAAAGATGGAAGAAACCCTTTCTGGCGACGACGTGCGCGAGGGCCTTACCGCCGTTCTATCGGTTAAGGTACCGGAGCCTCAGTTTGAGGGTCAGACGAAAACTAAATTGGGAAACTCCGAAGTTAGGGGAATCGTCGAAGGTTTCGTGAACGACCAGCTTACCCTGTACCTGGAGCAGAATCCCGACGTAATCAACGCCATTCTGGAGAAAAGCGTACTTGCGGCTAAGGCGCGCATCGCGGCCCGCCAAGCCCGCGACGCCACTCGCCGCAAAAACTCGATGGATAGCATGGGCTTGCCCGGCAAGCTTGCCGACTGCTCCGAAAAAGACGCCAGTAAGTGCGAAATATACATCGTAGAGGGAGACTCCGCAGGTGGCTCCGCCAAGATGGGTCGAAATCGCCGTTTTCAGGCGATTCTTTCCATGTGGGGAAAAATGCTCAACGTCGAAAAGACGAGAATCGACAAGGTAATAGGCAACGAAAAACTCCAGCCTATCATCGCGAGTCTTGGCGCCGGAATCGGCGAGACTTTCAACGTGGAAAAGCTTCGCTATCACAAGGTTATCATCATGGCCGATGCCGACGTCGACGGCTCGCATATCCGAACCCTGCTTTTAACGTTCTTCTATCGCTATATGACCGACATCATCAAGGATGGGTATGTGTATCTCGCCATGCCCCCTCTGTACAAGATTTCCTGGGACAAGAAGATCCAGTATGCGTACGACGACGAGGAAAAAGATCGGATCATGAAGACCATCGACAAAGATCCGGATAAGGTCAACATACAGCGTTATAAGGGTCTGGGCGAAATGAACCCGGAGCAACTCTGGGAGACGACCATGGATCCCGATCGCCGCATGATGATGCGAGTTACCCTCGACGACGCGGTGGAAGCCGACCGAACCCTGTGCATGCTTATGGGCGACCAGGTCGAGCCCCGACGTAAATTTATCGAAGAAAATGCGGTATATGTAACCAACCTCGATGTGTGATGGAGATGATGTTCAATGAGTGAACAGGAAGATGAGAAGCAGCCGGGCGGGAAAATGATTCCCGTTTCCATAGAAAAAGAAGTAAAAACCGCGTATCTCAACTACGCCATGTCGGTAATCGTCAGCCGCGCCCTCCCGGACGTTCGGGACGGGTTAAAGCCGGTTCACCGAAGAATTCTCTATTCAATGGAAGAAATGGGAATCCGCTCGAATACGCCGTTCAAAAAGTGCGGACGTATCGTCGGAGACGTTCTCGGTAAGTATCACCCGCACGGTGATCAGTCGATCTACGACGCGCTCGTTCGCCTTGCGCAGGACTTCTCGCTCCGCTATCCGGTTGTGCAGGGTCAGGGAAACTTCGGTTCCGTGGACGGCGATCCCCCCGCGGCGATGAGGTATACCGAAAGCCGCCTTACTAAAATAGCTGAATCAATAATAGAAGATATTAAGAAAGAAACGGTCGATTTTGGGCCTAACTACGACGACTCCCTCAAAGAACCTCTCGTTATGCCCGGCGCCTTTCCTTTTCTGCTCGCGAACGGCGCAAGCGGAATCGCGGTTGGTATGGCCACCAACATGCCCCCGCACAACCTGGTCGAGATAGCCGGCGCCATCGGCGAATACATCGACAACCCTGAATGCACCATCGATGAGCTGATGAAGCACATCAAGGGACCCGACTTTCCGACGGGCGGGATCATTTTCGGGCGCAAGGGCATACGGCAGGCATATAAAACGGGCCGCGGAAAAATTATCGTTCGCGGGCGCTTTACCCTGGAAGTGGATAAAAAAGGGAAAGAGACAATCATCTTTTCCGAGATCCCCTATATGGTCAATAAAGCCGTCCTCATTACCCGCATCGCCGAACTCGTCAGGGACAAGATTATCGACGGGATTTCCGAGGTGCGGGACGAGTCCGACCGCGAGGGCATGCGCATCGTCATCGAGCTCAAGCGCGGCGCGATCGCAAAGGTTGTGCTGAATCAGCTGTTTTCCCATACGTCGTTGCAGTCTTCTTTCGGCGTGATTAATATCGCGCTCGTAAAGGGGCGCCCCGAGACCCTAAACCTTAAGCAACTTATACAGTACTTCGTTGAGCATCGCGTGGAGGTCGTCACCAGGCGAACTCGGTTCGACCTTAAGAAGGCCGAAGAGCGTGCGCACATATTACGCGGCCTCGTCATCGCGCTCAACAATATCGACGAGGTCATCGCGATCATCAAGAAATCGCGGAGCGTCGACGCGGCCAAGGTCGCCCTTATGGATCGCTTTGGCCTATCGGACCCGCAAACCCAGGCGATCGTCGATATGCGGCTGGGAAAGCTCACCAGCCTCGAGATCGAGAAGATCCAGCAGGAATTGGCGGAAATCGAGTCGCTGATCGCTCACTTAAAGGATTTGCTCGCGAATCCCCCAAAAATCCTCGCGTTGATTAAGACCGAGACGGACGAACTTGCCTCTCGCTTTGGCGACAAGCGAAGAACCGACATCGTCACCGACGAGGTCGAAGAGATTAATATCGAGGATCTGATCCAGAAAGAGGAGATGGTCATCCTTATCTCCAACCTCGGCTATATCAAGCGCGTGCCTGCTTCCGCCTACAAGAGTCAGAATCGCGGCGGTAAAGGCTCCAATAGCGCGAAGTTAGTCGAGGACGATTTCGTAAACCAGATTTTCACCGCAACGACGCACGATCATGTGGTTTTCATAACCAGCATCGGAAAAGCATACTGGGTTAAGGTTCATGAGATTCCCGAGGCAAATCGTAACAGCCGCGGCGCCCACATCAAGTCTTTGCTGACCGTTTCTTCCGATGAGGAGATAACTACCGTAGTTGCACTCAAGGATTTCAGCGATACGGAGTATTTGTTGATGGCAACCGCTGGCGGAGTCGTCAAGAAAGTAACGACGAGCGACTTCCAAAACGCAAAGACCAGGGGAATCATAGCGATCAAGCTCGACGAGGGAGACCGACTGATAAGCGGAATCCTAACGGGCGGTAAGGACGAGATCATGCTGATCACCCGGCAGGGACAGGCGTTGCGTATGTCCGAAGAAGATATTCGCCCACTTGGTCGCGCCTCTCGCGGCGTTACCGGAATTCGCCTGTCTGGCGGGGATGAGCTCGCCGGAGCCCTTCGGGTGAATAATGAGTCCTTGATGCTCATCATGACCGAGTGCGGTTATGGAAAGCGCGTTGACTTCTCGGAGTTTACCCCGCACGGGCGCGCGACGGGCGGTCAGAAGATCTATACTATCTCCGACAAGACCGGTGAGATAGTTGGACTAATAACGGTGGCGGACAAGGACGAAGTGGTCTGCATTACCAGTCAGGGCAAGACCCTCCGCGTAAAGGCAAACGCCATCAGTACGATGGGCCGCGCCGCGCAGGGAGTTCGCATCCTGAACATCGAACGTCCGGACATCCTGATTGGTATCGATACCGTGGCCAACGAGGATGAGGAAGCGACCAAGCTTTCGGAAGACTCCGAGCATGTTATTTCCGTGGCCGGAGAATTGGATCTTGATGGTAGCGATGAAGTCGTGGATTCCGGCTTAACCGAAGAGGATGACGGAACCGGAGTTAATTCTGAAGAAAGTTCTTCGGATGACTCTGAGTCGGGTGACACCGAAGAATGAACGAAGTAAACGGTTAGAAAGGACCGTTTATATAAAAGGGGACCGTTTGATGGCCCGGGAAACCGGAATCCATCAAACGGTTTTTTTATTGCTGTTGACGACTCTTCGGCAGTAACTGTAGTATGGCCATAAAGGTTGCAAAATGGTTGGTTTGACGATACGAAACATCCCGGAAGAATTACTAAGGCGAATACGGATTTTAGCCGCGCGAAACAAACGCAGTATGAACAGCGAGATTCTTCTCATAATTGAGGACGGCCTTCAGCAAAGGATAGCGGATGTTGCCGTGTCTGGTAATCTTCCTCATTCCTATGATAGGAATCTTTCCTTCGAGGCTCGAGAGGCTATGTGGAATGATTTGAGCGGTGAATGGAAGGGGGATCGACCTATCCAGGAACTTATCGACGAGGTCTATAGCTTGCGGAGGAATCAATGATAATTCTTGATACCGATGTGTGTTTGGCCATACTTTCAGGGAAAAGGAAAACGTCCGATCTGTCCGCGGTTGCCGGGGAAGAATTCTGCGTTACCTATATTACTGTCCGTGAGCTTTTTTATGCCGCGAGTAAAACCCAAGAGGAACTTTCTAACAAGATTCTTGTAGAAAAGTTTCTCCTGACCTTACGCGTGCTCCACCCTGATATGGAAACGTCTCGACTTATAGCTAATTACTTATACCATGCTAGCAGGAAAGGGCAAAACATTTCTATGGACGATTTAACTACCTATTGTATTTCAAAGGTCTACGGTGCCCGATTGATAACAATGCAAGGGAAAAGATATTGTTTCACGTGAAACAAAACATCCGTGCGGCGAACACGGGAATTATTACCAAGCAGCGGTCATTCAGCTTATCTGAATGACCGCTTTTTTTTTGTTTCACGTGAAACATTAATCCTGGATAGGGCGCGATCTGTTTTGTTTAATAATACCTCGGGCGTTTTTCTTCTGGAGCCGTTTGACCTTCGAGGATTTACTTGGTTTAGTAGGGACTCGTTTCTTATCTCTTTTTGCAGCTGCAGCAATGAGTGAAAGTGCTCTACTAATTGCAATTTCTCTGTTACGGAATTGAGATCGTTCCTCGTCCACCGAAAAAGAAAGCATCCCTTCTTGATTTAGTCGATGAGATAAACGCTCCCTTATTAGTGCAATTTCCTCGGTGGAAATCCCATAAAGTTTATCAAGATTAATGATGATTAAAACTTTGGTGTTAACCTTGTTGACGTTTTGACCGCCAGGGCCACCTGAACGAGCGAAGGTAAATGTTGCTGTGTCCTGTAAGGCCTGTTGGAGCAGTATTGCGTTCATGTGGACTAGCCTTTATCAATTCTAAAGAAGAGTCAAGTATCTACTTGAATTAGTCAATTTTAATCTTGTGGTTATTATTACTATATGATATGGTATAGGTATGAGCACGACTTTGGCATCATGTATTGAAGATATGAAGAATAGAAAACCCTCTCATGGGGATGCATATCCAGATATGGGTTTATATATGGAACAGGTCCTTTCGCTTCTTGGAACACAGCTTAAAGACGAACACGGAATTACGGCAAACATGATCAATAATTACGTTAAGGATGGGTACATTCCGCGTCCTGTGCAAAAGAAATATTACCGAGACCAAGTACTTCGCCTGTCGATTCTCTTTCAGCTTAAAGCGGTTTTACCGATTTCCGTATTGGGGGAATGCCTGGCGAACATAAGCCCGGATGGCGAAATGATGACGTTCTTTGGGCGTCTTTCCGGGATGCAGGAAGAAGCGCTGCGCGCGCTCGGAGAAAGACTGGAAAGGGATTGCGGTAAGGCGAGCGATAGTCCAGAAGATGCACGCCTTACCGCGTTGCGGCTTGCCACGGAGGCAAACGCGTTACGCGAGGCCGCCCTTAAAATTCTTGCGTCGCTTGAGATGGGGGAAACTTCGCGAGCGAAAACTGAATCAAGGGCCAGTCCTCGGTAACGAACGACGCCTCGATTTCTTTTTCCAGCTCGTCCGGAATTTGCGTAAAAAAATCGATCCCCGTGATTCGCTCCGCCTCGTCCACCGAACAAGCTGCGACCGCGATGTTTTGTTGTCTATCCGAGTTTTCCAAAATGAAGGCGATAGCCTTGATCGAGGGTTTGCGATAATCAAGAATCACTTTATAGAACCGTTCCGGCACGGCGACTTTGTTACTGCCAATCGTAGGGAAGTCCTTTTTATCGAGCACCGGACCGGTTACGACGAAGACGGCGCCGTTATCCATTGCCCAATAACGAACCATCGCCTCCAGATCTCCCCAAACCCCGCGGTTAAAGGTCGGAACTTGCGGGCTCATGTTGCTGAACTGAAAGCAGTCCTTCATCGCTTGCTTTGAGAACTTCATGTCCGCCGCGGGCGCAAGATGACCGCGGTCAAACCCGGACTTACGGTAGTCCGCGGGAGTAGCCGATCCGGTCTTGATCGATGGATCTTCCTCGAACTTGTCCGTTCGCGTCGCTTCCGTTCCGTAGACTTCTTCCTTGGTAAGCTCGTATGAAACCCAATCCGCCTGTTCGCATCGCTCGTTGTACGCAAGCGAGTAACCTGCATAGTCGTAGACCTCGTCGCCGTTTGGCACGGAGGGAAGCCCCGGGTCGTCGAGTGCTGGAAACAGTAAGCGAAGCGTCAGTATTAGGACGCAAGAACTATTTGTTAGCGCTTGAAACATAGTACCGGAACGATACTCCAAAAAAAGAATTGTAAAAAGTGTGTTGACAATCTTATTACCGAGGTATATGTTGCCTTAAAGAACGTTTCCGGAAAAGGAGGACAGGTTATATGGCAATCACGCTCAATTTTTTCGACGATACTGTATATAGCTGCATTGGCGCCTGTCCGTCCCGTTCCGTCTAATATAACCCCTAAAAAGGTTTGAACGAGAAAAGGATCAGCGCCAGGGTGGCCTGATCCTTTTTTTTGTCCGCGCACCATTCCCTGCGCGACGCGAAAGAAATCCAAGGACAGGCCGATAGCAACGAATGTATTTCCTTTAGGGGGAAACCGTGTCTGGATCATTGGAAAGCTATGTCATATCTAAAAACGAATGGGGTCGTTTCGGCCGGATTAAGCTGCTTTGGGAGTCAATGCGCGGCCGCCGTGTCGCATGGCTGTTCGCCATCGCGGCGCTTGGGTTCGAGGCTTTCTTCGTTTTCGCCTCTCCCGTCGTGGTTCAGCTTACCATCGATAGCGTCATAGGGGATAAGTTCCCGACGTTCCCGTTTACCCTCATGCCCGTGGCCCGATGGCTGTTTGGACCGGAACTGAACGGTGGCGGCGCTCTGTCGCTTGCCCATACCGTTACAGGGGAGTGGGCTTGGCGATCCACGCTTCGGGAAAACGGGTGGGCCCTCGCCGTCGCGTTTATCGCGTGCGTGGCCATGCAGGCCGCGTTTAGCTTTATCGCCGGGTTCCTGGCCAACGCCGCGGCCGAGCGGTCGGCAAAGGCGAACCGTGACCGGCTTTACGGCCACATACAGGATCTGCCCTACGAGACCTTACTACGCGCTCAATCCGGGGATTGGCTGCAGCGATGTACCTCGGACGTGGATACCGCGCGCCGTTTCGTGTGCATGGAGTCGATGGAACTGTTCCGAACCGTTTTTCTCGTCGCGTTCGCGTTGCCGGTTCTGTTCAGTCTCAATCTTCGGCTCGCATTCTGGGGGTGTGTCGTCGTTCCCGCAATAGTGCTGTTTTCTATGGGTTTTCACGTCGCGGTCGAGCGTTTTTTTCTTGGAGTGGATGAGCGCGAGGGCGTGCTGTCGGGAATTATCCAGGAGAACGTGACTGGCGTCAGGGTCGTAAGGGCTTTCGCGAGGCAGTTGTATGAGCGCCGGCGATTTTCCCGGGCGAACGACGCATTTCGGGATCAGGTCTTTAAGCTGATCGTCGCGCTGTGCTTCTTTTGGAGCGTTACGAGCTTTCTTGGGCTTTTACAGATCGCCATCGTTACCGGCTTGGGTATCGGGATGATCGGTCGGGGAACGTTGACGATCGGTCTTCTATTCCTGTTCATCGCGTACGAACATCAGGTTCTTTGGCCGATCAGGCAATTTGGCCGCGTGCTGGCCGATATCGGCAAAACGAAGGTCGCGCTGGGACGCATGGCCGAACTCTTGAGGCTCCCCGTCGAGGAAGGACTGGACACGGTTTCGGTTAGCGTTTCTGGTCGAGTAGGGGATGAAAGGAACGACGCGTCTTGGTCCTCAGGGGCCATCGAGTTTAACCATGTCTCTTTCTCGTACCCGGATGGCACAGGCGTCCTTGAGGACGTTTCGCTTAAGATTGAGCCGGGCGAGAGAATCGCGATCGTGGGTCCGACCGGTAGCGGCAAGTCGTCCTTAGTTCATTTGTTGACCCGGTTTTATGAGCCCTCATCGGGCGGGATTCGGATCGGAGGCAAGGATATTCGGGAAATCCCGAAGAGGGAGCTCCGTTCGCGGATCGCGTTGGTGCTTCAGGAAGGATTCCTTTACGGGAAAACAATCCGCGAGAACATCCGGATGGGAAGAAAGGACGCGAGCGAGAGTCTTATCGTAGAGGCGTCCACGCAGGCGTCCCTTCATCACGTGATAGAGGGCTTTTCCGCGGGATACGAGACTATGGTCGGCGAGCGGGGCGTTACGCTGTCGGGCGGGCAACGGCAAAGGGTTTCGCTCGCTCGCGCCTTCGTTAGGGAAGCCCCCATTCTGATTCTGGACGATAGCCTAAGCGCCGTGGATACGGAGACGGACGGTATGATTCGAGAGGCCCTTGCCCGGGCGAACCGGAAGACGACGACGATAATCATCGCGCATCGGATCACGACTCTGGCGTCCGCGGACAGAATCGTGGTTCTGGAGGGCGGGCGCGTAACCGCCGTCGGGACGCACGAAGAACTGATGCTGTTGCCGGGATTGTATCGAAGGCTCGCCGAGCTTCAAGGCGCGCGAAGCAAAGGAAACTGAAATGTCTGATAGTCAGGGATTCGAGGAAAAGGATTACTCTCGCGATTTTAACGCGGGCATTTGGAAAAAGATACTCAGAATGGCGCGACCGGTTTATCCGTTCATGGCGGGGACGGGCTGCTTGATGCTTTTGCTTGCCGCGATGGACGCGGCGTTTCCCCAGCTCTTGCGATATGCCGTCGATGTTCTTGTTCCCGCCGTAATGGCTGGCGGAGACGATGGCGTACGCGGAAGGATAGCCGCGTTCGTGGCTGCCTCCGTTGGGCTTGCGACGGTGCAGGGAATCTGTATCTTCTCGTTTATTTTTACCGCTGGCGTCATAGAGGTCCGTCTTGTCCATTTGTTGCGGCAAAAGGCCTTCGATCAACTGCAGGAACTGAGTTTCTCCTATTACGACAAGACTCCCGCCGGGTGGATAATGTCGCGCATGACGTCCGACGCACAAAAGCTCGGCGATACCATTGCATGGGGGATCGTGGATTTAGTGTGGGGAACCGCGATCATGGTGGCGGTGATCGTGTGCATGTTCGTCATGAATTGGCGGTTGGCCTTGTTCGCGCTCGCCTTTATGCCGGTACTTCTCGCGATGACCTGGTTTTTTCAGACGCGGATCCTCGACGCTCAGCGTAAGGCACGTAAGGCTGGTTCTCTACTGTCCGGTATGTATAACGAAGGGCTTCAGGGCGCGCGAACATCGAAAACCCTGGTCCTGGAGGAATATAACCGCTCGGAGTTCGAGGCAAGTAGCGGAAGGTTAAAGGGATATGCGATGAGGGCCGCGAAGCTGTCGTCGCTCTTCATGCCCCTTGTCATCCTTCTTGCAGCGATCGGCGCCGCGATGGCCCTGGGGAAGGGTGGTTACATGGTGATCGGGGGCTCCTTGAGCTTCGGTACCTTGATCGCGTTCGTGAATTACTCGATGATGCTGTTCGATCCCGCGAGGGAGGTTGCCCGTGTCCTTTCCGAGTTTCAGGCCGCGCAGGCGAGCGCCGAAAGGCTCGTCGGGTTGATTGAGACCATGCCGGAGATAGTCGATAGCCCGGACGCGAGCGATGATGGTGATATCCGCGGGGACGTCGAGTTGTCGCACGTGGATTTTGGCTATGCCAGCGGTGAATTCGTCTTTCGCGATTTTTCGCTAACGATTCCCGCGGGGCAGACCCTCGCGATCGTCGGCGAGACGGGCAGCGGAAAGTCGAGTCTGGTCAATCTGATGTGCCGATTCTACGAGCCGAGCTCGGGAGAGATCCTGATCGACGGTAAGGATTACCGAAAGCGGACTAGGCATTGGCTACACAGTAAGCTCGGGTATGTATTGCAGGAACCCTTACTGTTCTCCGGCACCGTTCGGGAAAACATCCGCTATGGAAGGCTTAACGCGACCGATTCGGAGATAGAGGACGCGGCGCGCCAAGCGAACGCGTACGGATTCATCTCGCGCCTAGAGCAAGGTTTTGACACTCTCGTCGGAGAGGGCGGGGCGTTGTTATCCACCGGCCAGAGACAGCTGATCAGCCTTGCGCGGGCCTTGGTGGCGAATCCCCGCATAATGGTCCTTGACGAGGCGACGAGTTCCGTCGACACGGAAACCGAGGTGCTTATACAGGGCGCGATTGAGCGCCTTCTCGAGGGACGGACGAGCATCGTGATCGCGCATCGACTTTCAACGATACGAAACGCGGACAGGATTATCGTGATGGAAAACGGTACCGTCCTGGAAGACGGGAATCATGAGCGGTTGATGGAAGCGAAGGGGCGATATTGGCGGCTGTACACGAGGCAATTCCTCGATGAGGAAGCCCTTGCCTTGGCCGCCTCCGAGGAATCGCCCCTGTAGTCGTTCTTTACTTGAAGGTTATTTCGGATTCCAGGTGATTTAGCGCGTCTACCATGTTTTCTACGTCGACGGTTCCCGGTTTGGAAATAAACAAGCTATAGCAATAGGGCTTGGTGGGTTCGCCGGTTTTCGAGTCGTAGAAGCTGGGATGCATCGACGCGATCGAGGAGCGCCCGTCCGCGGTATAGGGGGTTTTCGTGTACGGATGGATCCTCTTACCGACGTTCTGGTTCCAATCGTCTTGATAGTCCTTGTCGAGGCGGGCGTCCGGTTTAACCCATTTGAAGAATAGGCAGAAGGTACCGTTTTCCCCGCCCTCGTCGAAGAGCACGCGCCTGATTCCGAAATAGGGTTTTCCGTCTTTTTGATACACGGACATGTTTACGTAGATTTCGTTCTTTTCGTTGATCGGGAACATGTTCGAATCAACGGTCGCGTTGAACTCCGCGTTCGATAGTTGTATCGATTTTCCCTCTTCGTAGGCGAAACGGAGGTCGGCGAGACCCTCGTACCGGGAGCTTGGCCCCGAAAGGAAGGCTTTCCACTCCGGGACCGTTCCGGTGAACGAGACGACGGTGAAATCGCACTGTTTTTTGAGATCGTACATCCAGAGCGTTTTCGCGCTCGTCGCGATCGACTTATAAATGAGAGCTACTCCGGTCGGAGTCGGAAGCGAGAACGTTATAATCGCCTTATCCATGAATTCCATGGTCCAGACGTTGATCTTCCAGTTTCGTCCATACCTGTCACGGTAATCCGCGCTTTCGATCGGGGCCCCGTTCGACACGATGCGGGTTCCCGCATCCTGCTTGTTGAGCTGTCGCTTTATGTTGATTCCCTTAAGGATCGTGTCCATCATGAGTTTGGGATTATCCGTGTACTCCGAGGGCTTCGTCCCCTCGGGCGCCTTGATCGTCATGTACCAAACGCCCGAATCCTTGTAGGTTTCGCTCCATTGCACGGTACCGTTCCCGCCAATGTCTGATTTGGTTGTCTCAAGCTTGCTGATGAACCAGTTATTGTCGTTCGAGTCCTGAAGGTATGCCTGCGGGAAGACGCTAAGGTTCGAGTTGTAAAGCGCCTGTAGGGAGACTTCCCCGTTGGGGAAGAAAGTCTTTGAATTCTCGGCGATTAACTCGTCCATATACTTCATATAGAGTTCGGTGTATTTGGCGTCGCTGTAATCTATGACCTTAAGGTAGTTCGCGGGGAGGGGCATTTCGAAATCGGAGGAGCGTTTAATACGGGCGTTTAAGCCTGACAGGCTGAAGAAATTCTTCTTGTGATACAGCATCTTGCCGGGAATGATGTCCTTAAGGGCAAGCGAATAGCAGAAGTCGTCTTTCTTTTGGAGCACGATCCCGATAACCTTAAAATCCTTGTTTAGGAGCGGGCCGCCGGAGTTTCCCGGATTGGTAGCGACGGAGCTTTTAAGGTAGCTCCATTCGTTGTTCTCGGTTTCCGGGTACTCGCTCAGAAGCACGCCGTCGCGAATAATGATGCCTTCGCCAAAGGCGTTTCCGGCGGTGTAGATTTTCTCGTTAAAAGTGATTTTCGACTCGGTCTCAAACCAGTTTTTAAGCTTGAGCCCTTTTGCGGTGAATACCGCGTAGTCTCGGTGGTTGCTGTAGGCGGTTACCATGTCGACTTCGTAGACTTTTTCCGTTTCTTTACCGTCGATGGTTTCCTTGATTCGCACGAATCGCTGAGGGTATACGGAGGATTTGTCGTTAAGCATAAGCACGTGCGCCGCGGTAACCAAGTGATCGGCGTCGATAGGAAACGCCGTTCCTATGGCAATGTACTTATCCATACGGTCCGCGTAGTCCAAGAGGTCGAAATCGAGCGGTTTCTCGTAAGTAAGGGAGTCGGTTTCGTTTTTAAGAATCACGACCTCGAAGCAGTTGCTTCTGACGAAGTTTTTTTTAGCTAGTATGTCCGCTTCGTCCTTTTCTTTGGCCGTCGCCGCGGCGACGGAAAGAAGGCAAAATAGCGCTATAACCGATCGGCGTAAGACGTTTTTAGGAATCATCGTTCGTTCTCCTTAGGGTTGCGTATCGCAATTGTATTGTAGGGTCGCTTGAACCGCGCGTCAATCGAAAGGAAGACCTTCCTGATTATTGAGGAAAACGCCCCTTACTGATAGTATTCCATTTTAGGAGAAAATCATGCACGTTGTTTGTCTTGACCTTGAGGGCGTTCTGGTTCCGGAGATTTGGATCGAGTTCTCTAAGGCTACGGGAATCGAGGAGCTCCGAATCACGACCAGGGATGAGCCAGATTATGATAAATTGATGAAATTCCGCATTGGCGTCCTGGACCGCAATGGTCTGAAACTCGCCGATATCCAGCGCGTAATCGGTGGTATGGACCCCCTTCCCGGCGCTAAGGAGTTTATGGACGCCGCCCGGGCGAAAACGCAGGTAATAATCCTTTCAGATACTTTTACCCAGTTTGCCCTCCCCTTGATGGCGAAACTTGGTTATCCGACGCTGTTTTGCAACGAATTGGTTGTTGCCGAGGATGGGGCCGTGACGGGATATGCCCTGCGGCAGAGTGATGGAAAGCGTAAGGCCGTTGCCGCGCTCAAGTCGATCAACATGAAGGTGATGGCCTCGGGGGATTCGTATAACGATTTGGGCATGATAACCACCGCCGACTCCGGAGCGCTTTTCCGCGCCCCAGACGCGATCAAGGCTCAATATCCGACCGTTCCCGCGTATGATTCCTACGATGATCTTCTCGCGCATATCGATCGGTTCACGAGGACTTGATCTCGAGAAAATGGCGAAGGGTTAAGGTCAGCGCGAGAGAATCGCGAACATGGGGGTCTCTCCCGGCCGAAGCTCGAGAACGTGGTGTTCGCAGGGAAGAATTTCTGTCGGATCGTGCGTGACGTGCAATAGGGTGGACGTGCCGCTTTCCGCTATTCTTTGCAAAAGGTCTAAAACCCTTGCTTTGTGGACGCCGTCTAACCCATGGCACGGTTCGTCGAGTATTAAAAGGGGTGGTTGTTTGATGGCCGCGCGCGCGATTAGGATTGCCCGTTGTTCGCCGTATGAAAGATCGCGGAAGAGGATAGTCCCCTTGTCGGTAAATCCCGCGATCTTAAGCCACTTAACGGCCAGCGCCTTTTCTTCCTCGCCGCACTGTTCATAGAGGCCGATTGAATCGTGTAAGCCCGAAAGAATTACGCTCTCGAGGGGAAGATCCCCCAGGAAACGGTATTCCGTGTGCAGGCGATACGATACAATGCCCATTTTCTTCTTGAGATCCCAAATCGTCTCGCCGGAGCCCCGTCGGGCGCCGAATAGCCAGACTTCGTTGCGAAAAACCTGCGGATTGTCGCCAGTGATTAGCTCGAGGAGCGTCGTTTTACCCGAGCCGTTCGGGCCGCGTATAAGCCAGTGTTCCCCGCGGCGAAGCGCCCAGTCGATACCGTCGAGGACTTTTCGTCCCGACCACTCCACGGTCACGTTTTTCATCTCGACGAGGGTATCGGAAAGTCCACGGGCCTCGTCGCCGAGCATGATTCGGCTTCTTTCGCGCGCGTCGGTTAGGTCCGCGGAGATGTCGGCTTGGGCGGCGCTTACGGAATCGCCCGGCTCTCT
>JACCEE011884216.1_pt1 | contig 21261 bp, 19 predicted proteins | sample 7449931 | NCBI WGS metagenome assembly JACCEE01 (sample SAMN15323457, study PRJNA562643) | freshwater metagenome | isolation source: river surface water | place: USA:Blue River Watershed | collected 2017-08-19 | reverse complement strand
TCCACTAGAAGGTCATCGGGGTATAGCGCAGCTTGGTAGCGCGTCTGCTTTGGGAGCAGAATGTCGGGAGTTCGAATCTCTCTACCCCGACCACTACGCGCTTGTAGCTCATCTGGATAGAGCATCGGCCTTCTAAGCCGAGGGTAGCAGGTTCGAGTCCTGCCAAGCGTACCAAATCTAACGTCTAAAAAAATACATAGCATTATGGTGAGCGTAGCTCAGTTGGTAGAGTACAGGATTGTGATTCCTGTTGTCGCGGGTTCGATCCCCGTCGCCCACCCCACCTACTTCTTCTAAAAAACAGAATCTGTTTATTGCCGCTGAAACAAATAATAGCTCACTTCCCCTGCTGTTTTATGCCGTAAAAGATGCCAATTTTCCGGTAAACCTTGCAATAACAAACTTTGTTCAACTTCGACATAAATTTTTGCTTGCGATACCAACCATCCTTTATCCTCCAACCATCGACAGGTAGGAGCCGCTAAATTTTGTTTAAACGGCGGGTCAATAAACACCACTTCAAACGGTTCACTGTTAAACTCAGCTAAAAATCGTATCACCTCACGTTGCACAATCTTTACCTGCGCCTCCGCGCCTAACTTGATTGCATTTGCTTTTAACTGTCGACACACCAATGGGTTTTCCTCAACCTGTAACACGGACTTCGCCCCGCGTGATGCCGCCTCAAAGCTTAACGCGCCACTACCTGCGTATAAATCCAAGCAGCGACTGTTTAATAAATCATATTGCAACCAATTAAACAAAGTTTCCCGTACCCTTGCTGGCGTGGGTCTTAGCCCCTCACTATCAACAAACGCAATACTGCGACTACGCCATTGTCCACCAATAATGCGTACTTTATTATTCATTTTTTCGCCACCCCACCAACCGTCACGGTTTGGAATAATTGCGGCATAATCCGCCGTTGAAAGGCTTGTTTAATTTGCGCAACCGTTGTCTCTTCTATGTGCTGAGAAAAAGTATCTAAATAATCCAGTGGCAAATCATAAAATCCAATCATGCTAACATAGCCTAATAATTTAGCATTTGTGTCAAACCGCATCGCAAAACCACCTGTAATATTTTTCTTTGCGGCGATTAATTCTTCTTCGCTGACACCATTGGTAATAAAATCATTCACAGTTTGATTGACCACCGCTAACGCTTGTTGAGTTTGCTCATTTTTAGTTTGCAAACTAATCGCAAACGTACCTGATTTCATTAGTGGCGATATATAACTCGATGCGCTATAAGCCAGACCACGTTTTTCACGCACTTCACTAAACAAACGCGACACTAAACTGCCGCCGCCTAAAACGTAATTGCCGACATACAAAGGGATATAATCAGCATCTTTACGCGTTACGCTGGGCAAACCGATTAAAACATGAGTTTGGCTTGAGGGGAAAGATAACGGTTGTAATGTTGTTTGTTGTGGTAGATTCACTTCAGGCAAAGTGGGTGGTTTTTCCCCAATCGGCAACCCGCTAAGCAATTTTTCTGCGGTTGCTTGTGCTTGTTGTTTATCCAAATTCCCAACAATTACCACCATCGCATTACTGTTAACATAATAACGCTGATAAAATTTTTTTAAATCAATAGCTTGTAACGCAGCAACCGTTTGCGTATAGCCGTTACTCGGATAAGCATAAGGATGCGTTCCATACAAAGCTTTATCAAACGCCAAGCGCGCCACCCCAGCGGGGGATTCCTCGCGTTGTTTTAATCCCGCCAAGGCTTGATTTTTTTGCCGTTGAAAATCTGCTTGTGCAAAATGCGGCTGGGTTAAAATGACTTGCATCGTGTCTAATGCTTGGTTTAATAACTTAGGTTCGGTCAAACTACGCAATACTAATGTCGCTGAATCAACGCCTGCGGTGGTATAAAATTTTGCCCCAATGTTAGCAAAACGTTGTGCGATTTGATCAGCATTCCATTGTCCTGCGCCAGTGTCTAATAAATCCGCCGTTAGCGCGGCAATACCATATTGCTTCCCATCTCTAGCACTACCGGCATCAAACAACACTTGAATGTCCACTAAAGGCAAACCTTGGCTCTGCACATAAAACACCCGTGCACCTTGGCGGGTTAACCAATGCTCAATTTTTATCCCTGCTTGTGCAGTGCTAGTCAAAAGCAGACACAGTAAAAAAACTAATTTAATTCGCATGGCGACCTCCGCTGATTGCACTGGGTTTCGGGGGGGCAGTAATCGGTTGCGGCTCTAAATAAGCCACATTTAAATAATCTTCCACTAAATATTTCTGCGCTACCGCACGCACTTGTTCTGGAGTGACTTGATTAATTTTATGCACATAATCTTCCACTTTTTGCCAACCCAATCCGACAGTTTCAAAAATACCTAATAACATGGCTTGATAAAAATTAGAGTCACGTTCATATACTGCATCAGCTAACACCTGTGCCTTCACACGCTGTAACTCCTCTTGAGTAATCAACGTAGTCTGTAATTGTTTAATTTCAGCTTTTAACGCATTTTCTAAGTCCAACACCGTTTTGCCATCCGTTGGTGTTCCTTCTAACGTAAATAAATCCGGTAATCGTGAAGTTAGACTGTATTGAACGCTTATGTCGCTGGCAATTTGTTGCCCACGCACTAAACGGCTATGCAAACGCGCACTATTTCCCCCTCCTAACACGCTCGCCAACACTTCTAAGGCATAAGCATCTGTATCATTCGCCCCTAATGAAGCCAAAGACGGTGTTTTATAGCCCATTATTAAATAGGCTAATTTTGCCGGAAACTTTACCGTCATCTTCCGTACACCGCTTTGCGCAAATTCGCTTTGTGGCTTTAACGGTTTAATGTCACTGGGATTTAAATTCGCAAAATAATGCTCGGCTAAGGCAAATGTTGCTAGCGGTTCAATATCGCCTACTACCACTAACGTAGCGTTGTTGGGAGCATACCAACGCTGATACCAAGCTTGTAAATCCTCAACTTGATAAGCGGCAATATCGGCTGCCCAGCCAATTACCGGGTTTTTATACGGGCTGCTTGAAAACGCCATCGCTTTAAACTGTTCTTCCATTTTTGCACGCGGTTGATCATCCGTGCGCATCCGTCGCTCCTCTGTCACCACTTCCAATTCTTTTTTCAACTCGTCGGCTAAAAGATGCAAATTGCGCATCCGGTCGGCTTCCAATTTAAAGCTCACTTCTAACCGTGATTTCTCCAAAGTTTGAAAATAAGCTGTGTAATCTTGCGATGTAAACGCATTTTCACTGCCGCCATTCTCGGCAATAATGCGCGAAAACTGCCCGGCCGGATAATCATAAGTCCCTTTAAACATCATGTGTTCGAGCATATGTGAAATCCCCGTAATCCCGTTTGGTTCATAGCTTGCGCCGACCTTATACCACACTTGCGACACCACCACCGGTGAGCGATGGTCTTCTTTGAGTAAAATTTTCAAGCCATTGGGCAATATTTTTTCATGGACTTTTACCGGGTCACTATGCGCCAACAGCGGCAGGCACAGCAAGCAAGTGATTAATAAACGGTTAAGCATAGATTCCTCATCAGACAAAGTTAGGTGGCACAACTATTTCAATAATCAATCATTTCGGGCTATTCTATACAATAATAAAAAAGATGGAATGACTTAACTAACCGCAATGACAACTCAAACCTCCTCACCTGCTTGGAAAAACTACCTTGGCTTATGTAAATTAAGAGTCGTAGCCTTACTGATTTTTTCAGCACTGGTCGGCATGTTGCTAGCCGTCCCTACTTTACCGGCATTTGATTTAGTATTGTACGCAACGCTTGGAATCGGTTTGGCATCTTCCTCAGCCGCCGCAATTAACCAATGTATTGAATACAAATCTGACCTCAATATGGACAGAACCAAAAACCGCCCTTTAGCTGATGGCAGAATTAGCATTCAACAGGCGGTAAGTTTTGCCTTATTACTGATGGTGCTATCAATGGTGGTGCTGGTGTTTTTAGTCAACACTTTAACCGCGATTTTAACCATGCTTTCCTTAGTTGGCTACGCGATTATTTATACTGCCTATTTAAAACGTATGACTCCGCAAAATATTGTCATTGGCGGCATTGCAGGTGCCGCACCGCCTGTATTAGGTTGGTGTGCTATGACCGGCGAAGTGCATCCTTACGCCTTGTTATTATCGCTGATTATCTTCGTGTGGACCCCCCCACATTTTTGGCCATTAGCAATTGCTAAACGCGAAGAATATAAACTGGCAGATATTCCAATGTTACCCGTCACACACGGAGTAGAATTTACTCGTTTACATATCCTTTTATACAGTATTTTATTGTTTATAGTGACTTTATTGCCGTATTTAACCGGCATGAGCGGTTTAGTTTATCTTATTACCGCCGTGATCTTAAGCAGCAGCTTTATTTATTTTGCAATACTGATGATGCAAAACAAAGATGACAAAACTGCAATGAAAACCTTTGTTTTTTCAATTATTTACTTAATGATTTTATTTGCGGGCTTATTAGTTGATCACTATATACCCGCCTATATTTTGACAATATGATGTCGAATGTTATTAAACGCCTGTTACCTGACAGCATTTTCTAACAACACTTTAACCTGATGAATTAAATCATCCTCAGTAAAAGGCTTAGTCATAAATTGGCTTACCCCCGCTGCCTCGGCCTGTTTACGATGTTTTTCGGTGGCACGTGAGGTAATCATAATAATCGGCGTTTCTTTCATGTCTTCACGCCCACGAATATGTGCCGCTAACTCAATTCCATTCATGCGCGGCATTTCTAAATCCACCACTAACAAATCGGGCAGTATTTTTTCTATCTGCTTAATCGCATCCAGTCCATCAATCGCGGTTTCAACCTGAATACCGCAGTCTTTTAATAACGTTGCCACCGCGCGTCTGGCACTTAAAGAATCATCCACAACCAACGCGACCGGCAACCCGTGAATATTATCAGCTAAAGCCTTCGTTGCATCCGGCATCACATACTCATATTTAACTGCGTGATGAAGCATTTCCACCAAATCAATAACCGGAGCGACATCCCCATTACCTAAAATAGACGCGCCAGTAACCCCTTGAATATGTGGAATATAACTCCCCATGTGTTTAACTAATAAATCATGGTAGCCTAATAATTCATCAATAAATACAATACGGGTTTTACCAATTTCATCTTCAATACGCACAGCCGGTAATTTCTTTTCTGCATCAACCGGCAGTGGCATACCAACTAATTCAGCAAAATATTTTGCTGCATAACGTTCATAATCAATATCACACCACAAATGTTCTTGAGTTTTGACTAAGGTACATTCATCGGCATGATAAATTTTACGCAATCCCCGATTAGAAATTGCCATCGTTTGTCCGTTACATTTAACCAACAGCGATAACATAGACGACAAAGTCAACGGAATGGTAATTTCAATGCTTAAACCTTCGCCGCGCACAGAAACCAAACTCATTTGTCCTTGAATTGACGAAATTTTGCTCTGAATCGCATCCATACCAATCCCGCGTCCCGAAGTTTGCGTCACCACCGCGCGGGTAGAAAAACCGGGAATTAAAATCAGCTTATGAATTTCAGCTTCGGTTAATTCTTGCTCAGGAGAAATCAGACCTTTTTTAATCGCAGTTTGTAAAATCGCATCGCTAGCTAAACCACTGCCATCATCTTTACAACTGATAACCGCATAATTTCCCTTGCGTTTAAACCCTAAAACGATTTTACCAACCGTGTTTTTATTCAGTTGTTCACGAATATGTACCGGTTCAATTCCATGATCGACTGAATTGCGTAATAAGTGCATCAACGGATCGACCATATCATTTAAAATTTCACTATCAATTAAAATGTCCGCCCCTTGAATTTCTAGCTCTACTTCCTTATTAGTAGCACGACATGCCTGTCGAACAATGCGCTGACAACGAGAAGCGATGGTACTGGCAGGAACCATACGAATACTTTGCAACTTGTCCTGATTTTCGCGCTGCATATTACTTTCTTCGATCATCAGATAACGCAAATCAATTAACTGCTCTTCCATGCCAATCGTGGTTTCGCGTATATCCGTCGCCACTTCAGCAATCCGACTGGCCGCCGTGTGTAATTCGTTATACTGTTCCATTTCCAACGCATCAAACGGCGTATTCAGCAAACTGCGATTCAATTTATTCACTGAATAGCTTTGAATATTAATAAATTGATCCAATTCCGCCACCAGCGATTGAATAGACCATGTCAAGCCATTAAGGTTTTTTAACTCTTCCGAAAAACGTCCAATCTTATCTTTAAACTGTTCGCTTAAAATATTAGCCTCACCACTGGCGCGCAACAAACTATCCACCAATTCGCTTGGCACTCTGAGCATCGCCACCGGCTCAGCAACTTTAGCCATCTCAACGGCTGGCGCAGTTTGTAACGTAGCCGCCACCGTTGTGGCTAATTCAACATCCTCGGCGGGTAAACCTTGCGCGGCGATTTGATTTGCCCAATTTAAAACATTCTGCAACACCGCTAAAGCCTGCTCAGGTGCCTGAGATTCACCATTGAGCATTAATTCGCACAGCATTTCCAAACAGTCCGCCGATTCCAGTAGTACATTGCCCAAGGCTTTGGTAGGAAATTTTTTATGATCGGTTAAGTATTCAAGAATTTCTTCTAAATGATGCGTCAGTACCGCAATACCTGTCACACCAACAATGTTGCCGGAGCCTTTAAGCGTATGCGCGATACGTTGCGCGTCCAGTAACTGCTGAACATCATTTTCTGCCATAAAAATGATCCGCTGAATCACCGCCGAAAAATTGCTCGTTAATAATGGCAGTTCACTTAACAAAGAGTCCAGCAAATCTTTGTTCACATCATCGGGAATTTTTAACGACATATCCGCTAATGTCGCGGTAGTTTTTCGATGACTTAACTCTTCTTTATGTCCATCCACAATAAGCGGTGTCACCAATAACGCAATCAGGGGATTGACTTCCACCTCCGCCAAAGGGTGTCGCCAACCTGCAAGCGTAAGGTGATAAACTAATTCTGTACAAATTCGTAAGTTATTGATTTCATTAAAATAATCCTGTACTAATAGCAAACTGTTTTTAAATAACTCAATTGCTAGCGGCGTAAAATCCGGGTCAGTTTCGCGGCGGCTACGCATATTTAATGACAACTGTGTAAACACACTTTCAAGCCCCAATAAACCCACTGTTTGCGAAGCCTTTGCTAAACTTTGCATTTTAAATTGATGCGCATTCACAATGTCTCTAAACGTTGTCAAATCAGTAGATTGCGCTATTTCGGTAAACAATTCCGTCACTAAATTATCAAACTCATCCCGCACCATCCCTACCAACTCTAAATTAACGTGGCTCGGTGCGGTTGCCGCGATTAACACTTGCAAATTTAGTTGTCTTTCCGTGTCATCGACTTCTGGTACCGGCTCTGTAACATCAATCGCCTCATCTACAGCTATAGAAGCTTCAAGCGCAACATCTTCCGGCTCTTCTATAGCGTTTACTACAGGCGCGACCTGTGTTTCTGGCGGCGGTATGGTTAAAACAACCGCATCCTCTTTTTCAGGAACCTGCGCTGCTTCAAGGGTATTTTCAATAGCAATCACTGGCGCACATATTTCTGATTGCGCCGCATCTAGCAATAACTGCCTATCCATCTGTGTCAAAGGCTGCGCCCAATGCGGATTCTCTAAACACAACAGCAGTGGCAAAATAGTGGCATCGTTTAAATATCCGGCAAAAGCAGTTTGCCAATCTTGCAGCAACGGTAAATCGTTTTCCCGTAATGGTGGATTTTGCAGCCAGTGGCTACAAGCTTCCACAAATAACCAACCTATGTCTGCCATCACAGCAAGCTGTGCATTTTCAACACTCGCCATAAGTTGCGCAATCGTGGTCCAATTCTGAATATAATCTTGTAAAATTACACCGCAAGCCGGCGCGTTATTCATTGATAACAATGCCGTTAAAGTTGCCAGTTGCTTTTCAGTATCGGTAACTAACTGCGCAATTTTTTCCATGGGCGTAAGAACCGCCGGCAAATGCAAACCTTCTAACAATAATTGTTCATCAGCTTCGGTAATTGCCGCTGTTCCCCAGCCTGCGTCGGTTAAACAATGCACTAACGCTAACGCCGCAGTGTGTTGATACTGAGTAAAATAATCGCTAAAAAAATGCTGCCATTGTTTAAGTAATTGAATTTGCCAATCATTTAACTTAGTTTGCTGTACAAAGGCATGAATACTCATTTCAACAAACAAGACTACTACATCAGAAAAGCCAATATATCGTTCATCGCGGACTAAAATATCAGCAATTTCTTGCCAATTTTCTACATAACATTGCAAATCAAAATGAAACCCGGCGGTATCTTCTGCCTGTTGATCATCCAATACAGTCTGCAAATTCGTTTGCGCTTGCTGAAAAACTGACTCCAGCTCCTGCCAAATATCTTCATACTCCTGCGCTAGCGAAAAATCAGGAATCGAGAAATTAACAATTTCTTCTAATTCATCCAGTGCTTCAACCTCACCAAGCTGAGCCTCATCTGCCAAATCTAACCCTAAAATAGCCTCACTGTCTTCATCCAAATCAATCAGTTCTAGCAGTGACTCTTCTTCAGTCACGGACACCGTTGGCGCAGCAACAGGCTCTGCGGCTATCTGTGGTGATACTTGTGTTGCAACCTCAGCAACAATTGGCAAATGTGTTTCAATCACCAACGGTAAATGCTTAACTTCCTCAGTAGACGTTGGCTGCATTCCTTCCGCAAGCATTTGTTCATCCGCCTCAGTAATTGCCGCCGCTCCCCATACAGCATCACTTAAACACTGAATTAATGCCCAAGCCGCCTGTTGAGCGTGTTGCTCATCCGTTTGTAAATAAACAGCAAAGTTATGTTGCCAAAGCGACAGAACCTTACTTTGCGCTTCAAAATCAGACGACTCTGAAAAAGCTTGTGAACCAATTTCAATAAATAAAAAAATAAGGTCTAATAAACCATCATAATGCGATTGTTTTTGTAATTCTTGTGCAATAATTAACCATTGTTCTAAATAATGCTGCAAAGTCAACTTTAATTCTGCCAACTGCATTTCTTGCTGCTGTTTCATAGCAGTGCTTAAATACAGCATACTTTGTTCAAATAAAGGCTTAATCCTTTGCCATATAAGCGTATCAAGTAATACCCACTCAGTATTATTCATGGTTATCGGCGATATAATGTTGACAGGCTTAAGATGCGTCTCTACATCCACTTTAGGAATTGGATTGACAACATTTTCAACAATACCAATAGCAACTAATAAATTCTGCTCCTCGGCTTTAGAAATCGGCTGTGGCCAGCTAGAATGCGTTAAACATTTAATTAATGCGACAATAATTTGCACACTACCGTGTGTTTTAATATAACTAGTAAATAAATTATGCCAACGTTTTAATAATGCCAGTTGTTCATAGTTCGGCGACGGCTGTTGAACAATTAATTGTTGACATAATTTATTAAACAATAATACGCTATCAAATAATACAACAGCATCATTCTCATACTCAATAAGCTGAGCAATATCCGTCCAAAGCCATTGATATTTTCTTAAATTTTGATTTAAAAACGTTTGCTCGATGTTTAAATCCGCCGTTAAAATCGCCTGCAATATAACATCAACCTCCGCAAAAACGGGGGCAATCTTTTCCCAAATACTGACTGCAACAACTTTTGGTTTTATTTCATCAAAAGCCTCGTTATTTAATTGCCCAATAGCTGGAATAAAACTGGCTAATAATACCCTCTGATCATCTTCAGTTAACTCTAAAGATAAAGGCTCTGCATTTAAACACTCAATTAACAATACAGCATTATTTTCATCTTCCGGTGCTTGAATATAATCTTTAAACCGTAAATGCCATTTATGCAATAACCGATTATGACGTGGTGTTAATTGTTGCGCATCGTTAAATGCTTGTGAATTCGCATCCACAAATAATAAAATTATATCCTGCAAAGCATTGTTATTAAAAAAATCAGCCGTTTTCTGCGCAATTTCTTCCCATAGTGTTAAATAAACACTAAATTCGGCATTCTTAATTCCCATGTTAACATCAATTAAGCTTTGTTCTGCTTGTGTTAATAACGGCAAAAAAAAGTGTTGATAATCTGCTTGATTAATTACCCTATCCATAGCTACTCTGGTAATTTAAATACACTAACCTTAACAATTAACTCTTCAGCATCATTAGCCAACGCATCCGATAAATCACGTTGCTGCTGTAACTGTTCGTTCGTTTTTATCGTGCTAGTTTGAATATTATGCGCATGTTCTTTTAAACTTTTACCGACTTCCAGTTGCGCAATTGTCGTGGCAGCAATTTTTTTCACCGCAGCAATCAATGACTGTGTGGTTGCCCGACTTTCTTTCATCCGTTTACCTGCTTCTTCTGCTTGTTGCGTACCGTCAACCACTTGGCTAATCACGGTATTCATCGTTTTCATAGTATCTGAAGTATCAACCTGAATATTTTTGACCAGTGTAGCTATTTTTTCCGTTGCCTCGCGTGAACTTTCTGCTAATCGCTGTACCTCATTAGCAACCACCATAAAAGATTTTCCTGATTCACCGGCCGCTGCCGCTTGCATTCCAGCGTTGAGCGACAACACATGTGTCCGTTCAGCTATATTATTGATAATATTAACAACACCGGTAATTTCCTGTGATCTTTCCCCTAAACGTTTAATCCTTTTTTCAGTTTCACGAATAATATCGCGAATTGCATTAATACTTGTAATCGTATTTGCAACCGCCTCTACAGCAGATTCTGTAGTAAGCATCGTTTTTTCAGATTCTTTATTAGTAACTTGAGAAAACTGCGCAATTTTCACCATAGTATTAACCGCAGTATTTAATTTATCTAAAGTGGCATCAATTTCTTTGCGTTGATTATCCGCAAATAACATCACATTACCGGATTGCTGTTTAACCTTAGCAGAAACACTATTCACACGCACCGATATTTGCGTAACCTCTTTTAATGTTGCAGCGATTTCACTGGTTAATAAATTAATGGAATCAGAAACTGCTCCGGTCATATCCTCGGCAACCGGAATTTTAATCGTCAAATCTTTTTTGCTTAATACGGAAACAGCCCGTAATAAGGTGATAATTGAACTATTTAATTGCAAATGATCATCTTCTGTTTTTGCTAAAGAACTCATCCGCTCATCCAATAGCAAATCAAATGCTTGTGTTAAATTTCCAATTTCATCATTACGCACATTATCAACGCGAGCATCTAAATTACCCGCCACAATTTCATAAATCACTTTCTGTAACTGTGCAATCGGTAATACAATACCGTGACTAACAATTAGCCATAATAAACTGATTGTCACAATAATTATGAGTATAAGTTCAATAAAAAATAGTTGTTCTAAACTTTTATGTGTTTTCGGAAAATCAGTTTGTATTTGTGTTAATAGTTGATTGTTGGCATTGAGTTGTTCTAGCTCGGACCCCATTATTTTAATAATTGCATCAATTTGTAGCAGCTTATTATCCGCCGCTAGATTAGTATCGGTAGTGATTCTTTGATATAAACTAATATTTTGACTAATATTAGTTATTATTTTTTTATCTGCTTGGCTATGCGCCAGCATTTGGGCTGAATTTTTTTCACTAATCGTTAATGCAGATTCAAATGTGTAACTAATAACTATGAATCCTATTATTAAAATGATTAATACACTTAAAAACTTGTGTATAATTTTTATGTTAAAAAAATTTTCGCTGATTTTCTGGAGAATATTCATTAGGTATTCCTATGAGTATGTAAGGCTAGTTATTTTTTAAATACACACATTCTGTCCTAAATCGGTAAAAAATGGTTCTTTATTAAGCTCTAACCAAGTGGAGTCTGCTTCTTGATAAGCATTGATAATATAACCTTCTAATTTTGGAATGAGTTTTGGCAAGGTCTTTAATGGCGTTAGGTTTTCTAATAATTGTGGGTATTTTTTTAATTGAAAAGCAACCGCTTTATCATCTTTACCTAAAACTAATAATAAATTGTGTTTATCAGTTTGTTCTTCAAAATTAAAATAATTTTCAAGATTAAAAGCCGGTATTAAATTGCCACGCAAATTAATTAAACCTAACATCCAAGGCGGTGTATTGGGAATGGGAAAAATTCTTGCGCCTTTAATTAATTCACAGGCGATGGTTGCATCATAAACAAAATTTAATATGCCGATTGAAAAGCCATAACGCAAACCTTGCTTAGGTTGATAACCTAATGTATCTGATAATGTTGGATGCACGAATTCAATATCCGTTGCAATAGTAGGCGTTTGCATAGGTTGTTACAAGGCTAATGCCGCCACTTGCTGTAAAACTTGCGCGGCAGTATAAGGTTTAGTGATATAGGCTTTTGCCCCTTGTAATTGCGCCCATACTTTATCCGCTTCGGTATTTTTGCTGCTTACAAATACTACAGGAATATGTTGGGTGAGAGCGTCTTTTGCTAATTCGCGACAGGCGGCAAAACCATCCATTTCTGGCATCACAATGTCCATAAAAATAAGTGCAGGTTGCTGGTGTTTGGCTTTATCCAATGCTTCTTTGCCTGAAATGGCAGTAATAACTTCATGTCCTTCAGCAACGAGAATCTGTTGAATTTGATCAATATATATCGAGGTATCATCAACCACCAATATTTTTTTTAGTGCCATTTTTTTACCTGTAAGTGGCTTATTTTCCATTATTGAATTCTTTTACCCAATACATTACTCTTTCAAGCATTGTTTGAAATTCCTCATGCACAAACGGCTTGGTTAAATACGTCGTGCAACCTGCCATTAAGCCTTTGACTTCATCAAGCGCAGAGGTTTTTGAAGTTAGCATAATAATAGGCGTTTTTGACATTCCATCAAGCTGACGAATACGCGAACAAGTTTCAAATCCATCCATCCCTGACATCATCACATCCAAAAAAATAAAGTCATATTTGCGCTGCTGCACTTTTTCTAATGCTACTTCACCGGATTCTGCAAAATCAACCGCTAACGGTGTACTTGCTTTTTGTAATTCTAAGTGAATCGTTTTTTGCATCATAACACTGTCATCAATAACTAAAACCTGTAAAACCTCAGATTTAATACCGACGTTTAACGCATCTAACACTGCAAATACGCGACTGGGGATCAAAATATTTGGAAATTGCGATACTGCTTGTTGCGTAGCATTGGGTGAAGTAGCTGCTGTAAGCACAATAATCGATCGGTCTTGATGCTTTGCTAAATAGGTCTGCTGCTGCGTCAGCACAGACGCATCGGTTGGTTTTACAATCAAAACATCAATAGGCGCATTAGCAGCAATATCATTAAGTTTGTAACACCGTGGCTGTGAGTGTGATAACGCTAATATTTGTTCTAGCCGCTTTTGCTCTGGCACAGAAAAGCCCATGATGCCAATACTAATGGTTATAGTCATTCACTTAACCGTCCATTTTTATACAATCTCTGCGGATAAATTTATAATAACGGTTCTATAAAACCCATGACCGCGGTGCAAACTGCACTCCTATCACTCGCATTGTAGAACGACTCTTAAACGAAAGTACACTCAAGTTTTATAACCTAAGTGTACTTTAGTAAAAATATTTCCGCAGGTAACGAGGTATTATTTCGGTGCAACTTTAGTATCTTGCGCAGGTTTTTCCGCCTTAGCTTTCATCGCATCCCCGCATTTGCCTTCTCCACATTTTCCTTCACCTGTTTTACCTGCCGCAGTTTTTTCGTTTTTCATGTCCCCACATTTGCCTTCTCCACATTTGCCTTCTTTCACTTTAGGTGCGGTAATAGGCTTATCCCCTGCACATTTGCCTTCTGGTGCTTTAGTTTTTGCGGGGGGGGTAGAGGTTGTTTGCCCCGCTTCAGCTAACTGCATATAACCGGAAGATAATTCATTGATAGAAAAAGGATTTGCTTGTGCAGACACAGAAACTAACCCGGTGATTAAACTCGTTCCAGCCGCTAAAGCTAAAGTTTTATTTAATTTTTTCATTATTTTTTTCCTTAAAGAGTTGATGATGAAATATGATTTTACCGCTAAAAGTCATACACATGTTGCGATAATAGCCGTATTTATATATTTTTTACGGAAAAGTTTACTTTAATAGAGCCAGTTCTTGTGTTGTAGTTGCATTAAGTGCTTGAATTTGCCAGTTTTTTATTGCCCACGCTAAAATTTCTGCAACTGGCGCGTGCTGTATGTCAGGAGGAGGCTGCTGTTTTAATAAACCTAATAAAATATACAAAGTATGACTAGGACTGTGTAAATCAACAGCTTGTGCGTGGGTTTGTTTGCTTAATTTATGTCCATGCAAATCAATAATAATCGGAACGTGTATGTAAGTTGGCTGTGGTAAGTTAAGTAATTGTTGCAAGTAGATTTGTTGGGGCGTGCTATGTAGTAAATCAAAACCGCGCACCACTTGGGTAATTTTTTGTTGATAATCGTCTATGACCACTGCAAACTGATAAGCAATGATACCTTCTTTACGTTTTAATACAAAATCACCTTGTTGCAAAGCAATATTCTGGCAAACCCGACCTTGTAAACCATCTTTAAAACTAATCTCAGTAGCGGTTGTTTTTAAACGGACTGCGTAAGGGAGAGAGATTGGAAGCTGTCTATCACGACAAAAGCCGGGGTATACAACAGAGTGGTTGTGTTGATGGCTTAAGGTTTTGCGGCTACAGATGCAAGGATAAAGCAATTGCTGCGCATCGAGTTGTTCAAGATAAGCTTGATAAGTGGCTAATTGTTGACTTTGATAAAAAACCGGCTCGTCCCAATACAAACCCAGTGTTTCTAAACTAGTTAAAATCAGGTCAGCCGCCCCTTTAACATTACGCGGCGTGTCTAAATCATCAATGCGTACTAACCAAGTGCCTTGTTGCGAACGCGCCTGCAAAAAACTTGCTAAAGCTGTATATAGTGAGCCTAAGTGCAGTGGGCCAGTTGGCGATGGCGCAAACCGACCCCTGTAAGAAGAGTAATTCTGCGATGACAGAATTAGCTCATTTGTTTTTCGCGGATTTCTTCTAAAGTTTTGCAATCAATACACAACGTTGCTGTAGGTCTTGCCTCTAAACGGCGAATCCCAATTTCAACACCACAGGTTTCACAATACCCATAATCGCCTGTACCAATACTATCAATCGCATCGTCAATTTTCTTAATCAGCTTGCGTTCTCTGTCTCGTGTTCGCAGTTCTAAGCTAAATTCAGATTCCTGAGTTGCTCTATCACTGGGGTCAGGAAAATTAGCGGCCTCATCCTGCATGTGATGCACAGTACGATCAACTTCCACCTTTAAATCATTTTTCCAAGCGTTTAAAATTTTTTCAAAATGGGCAAGTTGGTCTTTATTCATATATTCTTCGCCGACTACTTCTTGATAAGGCTCAAAACTGAAAGGAGAAGCACCAATTTTAGAATCAGTCATCCATTAACTCCTAAAGCGTAATTAAAAATCGCGCATTTTTAGCAGAATAGTCCCCAGTTAGCAAGAAATATTGTTATTATCCTCACTTTTTACAAACGGAAAAACGATTATGGCAATAAAACAAATTTCAGCTATCACCTTGCAGCAACGCCTTGCCGATGGTGAAGTCCTATTTTTACTGGATGTTAGAGAACCACATGAATTTAATTATGCGCACATTAAAAACAGTGTGTTAATTCCACTGAATCAAATCCCTAAACGATTAACAGAATTAGACCCTGAACAAGAAATAGTGCTCATTTGTCATCATGGGATTCGCAGTTTACAAGCGGCTGAATATTTACGGCAGCAGGGCTTTCGCTATGTAGTCAATCTAACGGGAGGCGTTGCGGCGTGGGCAAGTGATTGCGACTTAACCATGCCACGTTACTAAATGAAAAATACCGCTCAAAAGCCTGTCACAACTTAAAAACAGCGTAGACAGGCTTTTTATAGAAAGATTTTACTTAACAGGAACAACTTTGTATTTTTTAGGCTCTACAACAGTGTAGTTTTTTTTGGCTTTTTTCACATCTTGTTTAACTTTTTTGGTTTCCGCTTTCACATCTTGCTTAACTTCTTCCGTTTTGGCGGCGGGCGCATCTGCTTTTTTCGCAGTTGCATCAATTGCTGTGGTGGCTGCATCTTTGGCACTATCAATCGCTGTTGTGGTCGCTTTTTTTGCTTCCTCTACAACAGCAGTTGTTGCAGCTTTTTTTACATCTTCAACCGCAGCGGTTGCAGTTTTACTGACATCAGCCGGTGCAGCCGCTTCAACAACTTTAGCTTCTTCAGCAAATACAGGACTGGTAAAAATTGCCGCCGCTAATAAAATAGAAAATTTGTTCATAGTCAATCTCTCTTAAAAAGGTAAATTAATCAAAGCATAAGGTGATTCCACGCTGCTAGTATGGACTAATTTGTATGAACAATAGCTTAACTAAATAACCGCTTTCGGATACGAACCCAAAATTTTCAGCATCGTGACATTTGCCTGCAATATGGCTAACGCTTTTGCAACATTGTCATCTTCTTTGTGACCGTCAATATCAATAAAAAACACATAATCCCACAATCCTTGCCGTGAAGGACGGGATTCAATGTGTGTCATGCTGATGTGGTAGCGTGCAAACGGCTCTAAAATCCGGTGTAGTGCGCCCGATTGATTGCCGGTTGAAACCACCAATGAGGTTTTATCCACACCCGTTGAAGAAGGTTGCTGTTGACCGATGATAATAAAGCGCGTGGTATTGTTGGGTTCGTCTTCGATATTTTTTGCCAATAGATTCAGTTGATACAGTTCGGCGGCGACTTTGCCTGCAATCGCTGCTTTTTCTGAATTTTCTGCTACAAGCTTTGCCGCTTCGGCGTTACTTGCCACCGCAGTTCGCTTGGCATGAGGTAAATTCATATCCAACCAGTGTTTGCATTGCGCTAAAGATTGTTGATGTGAATAAACTTCCGTAATTTTAGCAGCATCATCCATTAATCCCATTAAGTTTTGATGCACACGGATTTCGACTTCGCCACAAATTTGCAAAGGTGAGACTAAAAATCGGTCTAGTGTGTGGGTAATCACGCCTTCGGTAGAATTTTCCACAGGCACAACGCCAAACTGGCAATGCCCGCTTTCAACTTCACTGAAAATTTCGTTGATATTGGCAACGGGGATGGTTTTGACCGCATGACCAAAATGCTTGAATGCCGCTTGTTGGGTAAATGTGCCTTCTGGCCCTAAAAAAGCGACTTCTAACGGTTTTTCCAAGGCTAAACAGGCGGACATAATTTCGCGAAAAAAACGCATGACGGTTTCGTCCGCTAATACGCCATTTTGATTAAGTTCCTTGATGCGCCGCAACACGGAGGCTTCGCGGTCTGGGCGATAAAATGTGCCGGATTCACCTTGCGCAAGTTTGGTTTTGGCAACTTCCAAGGCACAGTTGGCGCGTTGATTGAGCAACGCCAAAATTTGTTGGTCAATGGAGTCGATTTGTTCGCGTAATTGGGAGAGTGGGATGATGGCTGACATAGTTAATTCGTGGGTTGGGTTTGCGAAATGTTGATATTCAATTCAGTGTCGAAAATACAGATGATTATTTAAAGGATTTGTTTACTATTAACGCTTTTATGCCATATTCGCACAAATGGATTTTCGCTTAATAGTTCAAAATATTTTTTAACTCAGCAAAATAGTGTTCTGTTACTTTATTTTCTCCTTAATTTTTTGAACAGAATTAAGCGGATTTTAAAATGAACAGTATTTAAGTGAAAATAAAAAATCACTGTCCGTTACGCACAAGTCGAATGCTGTGCATCAATTTGGGTAAGGTGTCAGGAACGTTGATTGTAATTTGCATGATGGTTTCCTAAAAACTTAATTAACCAATTTAGTTGGCTATTTTCTGCTTGTTGCTCAACTTGGTTGTAAGTGTATTATAAGAACTAATAAAATTTAAAGTAAATATTTCAACATAGAATAAAACTCTGGTAGTTGCTCTTGTTGTTCATTTAGCAATTCAGCTTCTGTGATTTCACCATTAAGAATTTGTTGTGAATAATCAAGAAAAGAATATTCTCGCATGGATTTTAAAACGTTATTATTTAAATCTAAAACAACCTCTATCATATATTTTGCATTTGAGTTGTTATCTTTTGGGAAAATAGTTCCATCGGTATCATATCCAAAATATTGCTCAATATCATGATTTTCAAGCGGATTTAAAAAAAGGTTTTCATCATATTCACCATGTTTTACGTCTTCGCAATATTCAGTCACATCGTCTTGTTTATTACAAGCAACAGAAAGATTACAAAAAACATAGGTCAATTCTGGATATTTAATCCTAGGACGAATATGCTCTATCATGGATTTGCGAATTTCTTTTTTAAGTTCGCGGATTTCGTCAGTGGATAAGTCTGATGGAGCTTTTTTTGCTTTAAGCTTTCGTTGACAATAAATACAAAGTCCTTGTTGGTTTTTTAATAAACGATTATGTAGAACTGTTTTTATATGAATTGGTTTAGTTGGCAAGTTTTCCCATTTTTTAGAAACATATTCTGCTTGCTCATTGATGTAATCATCAAACTCCTTACATCTGGAGGCTATTTTTACATATCGCATTATTAATTAAGTTTTCTTTTTATTAATAATAAACGATTGTTAAATCCCATAATTGCAGGGTCATGCAAGCCTAAATCACTAGCGAGAAACTCTATTTTTTCTTCAATCTCTTTTATATTAATAGGCGATTGTCGAAAAAGCATCGTAATATCATCAATACGATTTTGAGTATCTTCATCTCTTAATTTATACCCCATAATTTCAGATAATATTCTGTTAGGTTCAACACCTTTAGAATATTTTTGTGTTTTTTCCATATTTGTTACTTTGACTTTACTTTCTTTATCATCAAAAGAAAGAACAAAAAGATTTTTTGGATTGACAGAAGCAATAATATGAGGCGAATGAGTAGCTAAAATAACTTGATTATTTTCACCAGCATTTTGGTAAAGTTTAATAATTTCTCTTTGCCACGTTGGATGTAAAGATGTTTCTGGCTCATCTACCAATATAAGACTATTTTTGATCTTTAGTTTACTTAAAAAAGCCGCTCTATAATAAAGCTGTTTTTCACCACTTGATAAATCATCTATAGATATTTTTTTTTCATTAGGACTTTCAAAAATTGTTTTCTCAGAAGTCAAATCAACAAGCTTAGTATTTAGTTTTATACCTCCTAAAATTTTATTAATATCTTCAATACTGCTATCAATAGCATCTTTACTGGTAATATCTCTATTACCTAAAACAGCACTCATAATAGAGCTTACCAAATACCCTTCTATTTCATTTTTATGTGAAAAAATATCAACCAATCTAACTATGCCGTTTCTTTCATAAGATTGCTTCTTGTTTTTGGAAAAAAAATCAAGAAAATCATTGCTATTAACATGAGTAGAGTTATTTCTTAGTTCAAAAGAGCTTGCTACAAAATATAATACACTGAAATATTTTTCAATTTCAGTTTCTGGAAGAATTGCAAATGGAAGAAAGTCGTTTTTCTTTATTTTAAATTTGCTGTCACTTTTCTGCGCTTTATAACAAAACTCAAATATTTTTTCACCTTTTCTACTGTTTCTAGCTTCTGATAATTTTGAAGTAATATCTTTTAAAAAAGAAGAAATATTTTTTATATCAACCTGTCTTATTGAAGCTCGTTGTTTGAAATCAGAAATTAATCCATTAAAAAACTTAATAAAATCTAATGAGGTTTCAAATTCAACTGAAAGTTCTTCGCAAACGATAGCATCACTGTCTTTCTCAAATTCATGCAAGGTGTCTTGAATTCTAAATTTATTAGACTCCTCAGAGAATATTTTTTGCAATAATTGGAGAATGGTAGTTTTCCCACAGCCATTAATACCTGCTAATACTATAGTGTCCAAAACTTTTCCATCAGAATCAGTAAAATCTAATTCTAAATCCTCGAATATTTTGTAATTTTTAATTCTAATTTTTCTTATTTTCATATTAACTCATATAATAAGTATAGAAGAATACAATGTATGTTTTGTATTCCGATTTAGCACTAAATCGTCACTTTAATCCACATTTTAGTATTAAATTAAAAAATATTTTGTTATACACAATCTAATTTAATGGATGTTTGTTATTTTTTCAAACACTCATCCAATATCCACTGCAAAACCGCCAACACTTTATGCGGCTCGGCAAACGTCAACGGCACATAATTCGGGTCAATAAACAGCGTATTATTTTCCAACTTCAAAAACGCCCATGAAAACGCATTCGTCACACAACCATAAATCGCTTTTTGTGGATTATTATGCCGTTCATTAAACAAGTGCGCGGCATACATTTCTGCCCCACATTGTCCAAAACCTTCTTCAATATCGGCTTTTTTCGCTTCCACTAAACAAAACACGGGCGTTTTAATAATTGGTGAATTAGGAAATGCAGACAAAATAAAATCACAAAAACCATTCAAGTGTAATTTCGCATCCACATCAAATTTATAACCCGAAAAATAACTAAAGGTATTTGGATTTTGCCGATGCAATTCTTTTAAAACAGGATTAATAATAAATTCCGATTTAGCTTTTTCTGTTCCTAACGCTTCATTGGTTGCTTCCAGCAAAATCGTCAACACTAAATCCGTTGGCTTAAATTCAGGCAGCAATTGTGGAATAACGGCTTTTAATTCTAGCTCTATTCCCAATTTCTCAGTTAATGTCTCGCTTTTAAATTTATTATAGGCCATTAAATTTTCTCTGATTATTTAAGTAGAAACACAGAGGTTATCAGGTATTAATTTTTTAAATCCACCCCACCCCTCCTTTACGAAAGGAAGGAGTTCCCCCTTTTTTAAAGGGGGCTAGGGGATTTAGATAATGCCCGATAACTTTCGATTAATTACTTAATCTGTTTTTTGCAAACTTCCAACAAGCAAACCAACGCACTAAACAAAACATCATTCGCAATATCAACCCGTTGTTTATATAACGTAAACGTCTGCTGTTCTAATTGCGCAAATTCCCAAAACATTTGCATAACCTTTCCAGGCTTGTTTTAAAATCGGATAAATCAAATTTTCACAAATTGCCGTTTCTGAACAATTGTAAGGCACATGATTGAAGGTAAATTCTAGCTCTGTTTTTAATATTTCAGGTGCAGTGATTAATGGAAAAT